>Ga0228642_1000060_pt1 | contig 47633 bp, 56 predicted proteins | sample 53DmetaG_FD_190071 | JGI IMG/M metagenome (GOLD analysis project Ga0228642, IMG submission 190071) | Seawater microbial communities from Monterey Bay, California, United States - 53D | ecosystem: Environmental > Aquatic > Marine > Coastal | place: USA: California | collected 2016-09-29
CGGAGTACAAGGGGCAACCGGAGTACAAGGGGCAACCGGAATACAAGGTTGTACAGGGGCAACCGGAGTTCAAGGATCAACCGGTGTTCAAGGAGCGACCGGAGTTCAAGGTGCTACAGGAGTTCAAGGGGCAACCGGAGTTCAAGGGGCAACCGGAGTTCAAGGAGCTACAGGAGTTCAAGGAGCTACAGGAGTTCAAGGAGCTACAGGTGTTCAAGGAGCTACAGGAGTTCAAGGTGCTACAGGTGTTCAAGGAGCTACAGGTGTTCAAGGAGCTACAGGTGTTCAAGGAGCTACAGGTGTTCAAGGAGCAACCGGAGTTCAAGGATCTACAGGTGTTCAAGGTGCAACCGGTGTTCAAGGAGCAACAGGAGTTCAAGGCGCAACCGGTGTTCAAGGAGCAACAGGAGTTCAAGGCGCAACCGGTGTTCAAGGAGCAACCGGTGTTCAAGGTGCTACAGGCCCCCCCGGTACTGGTTCTACTGGTGGATCAACCGGAGCTCAAGGAGCAACCGGAGTTCAAGGAGCAACAGGAACAGCAGGAGCTCAAGGAGCAACCGGAGTTCAAGGCGCTACAGGAGTTCAAGGCGCTACAGGAGTTCAAGGTGCAACCGGTGTTCAAGGTGCAACCGGTGTTCAAGGTGCAACCGGTGTTCAAGGTGCGACCGGTGTTCAAGGAGCTACAGGAGTTCAAGGTGCAACCGGAGTTCAAGGTGCTACAGGTGCTACAGGAGTTCAAGGTGCTACAGGAGTTCAAGGTGCTACAGGCGCAACAGGAGTTCAAGGGGCTACAGGAGTTCAAGGCGCAACAGGAGTTCAAGGAGCTACAGGAGTTCAAGGAGCTACAGGAGTTCAAGGAGCTACAGGAGTTCAAGGGGCTACCGGCGCTACAGGTGTTCAAGGGGCTACAGGAGTTCAAGGCGCAACAGGAGTTCAAGGCGCAACAGGAGTTCAAGGAGCTACAGGCGCTACAGGCGTTCAAGGCGCTACAGGAGTTCAAGGAGCTACAGGAGCACCAGGAGTAACAGGACCACCAAATCAAAGTTTAAATCAACTGTCGACTTTTCCATTTTTTACAGATTTAAATCACGCTATTAAAACGGTATCTCCGGCGGGAACAGTGATGGTAGATTCATTCGATTTAACAAATATACCAAACACTATTACTATTCCTGCGTCGCGCATTGGGTGGCCAATATTACCTCATGGTCACGGTGCATTTTATAACGTATTTGGTGGTAGTATTAATATTCCTACTGGTAGTAATCCTGGACCTGAAACTGCAGCTGGGTGGAGTTATGCATCATATTTACCTGGAAACCCCGGTTCGAGTGGTAGAATTATAGCGTGTAGTATAAATTATTGTCATAAAAATCTTAATGGTCCTACCTCGGGCTTCTTCAATGTATTAGTAATTAACTATAGTACTGGTCAATTCGAAAACGTAATCACGATTTCAGCGACGGCGCTCGCCACCGCTAATTCTACTCAACTAGTGCTAAACCCCGCAATAAGGATTTTCGAAGGTGATTATATTGGAATTTGTGTAACAGATCCTACTAATAATAGTGGTAATCCTCCTCCACAGATAGCGATTGAAGGTACTATTCATTTTACTTTGGATTTGAATTAATTTTACAAGAAAATTCTTAATAAAATTAATTTATTAAGAATTGTATTGATATTATACCATATATATATATATATGTCTTATCCTAACTATTATAATTACTTAAATTATAAAGGTTGCTGTAATAATAATACTCCAGTTTTAGGCACTAGTGGTGTTGATGGAGTTGATGGAGTTGATTGAGCTAATGGAGTTGATGGAGCTAATGGAGCTGATGGAGTTGATGGAGTTGATGGAGTTGATGGAGCTACAAATTTTAATAAACCGGTAAACTTCACATTGAATTTAATTAATAGTATTAATATGGAAGGGATGTTTGCTAAAGCGAGTAATTTTAATTCTAGTTTAAGTTTTAGTAATACTGGAAAAGTTAAAAATGTTTCTCGTATGTTTGAGAACGCCGTAAGTTTTGATCATCCATCGATTTCATCATGGGTTATGACTAATGTTCTAACTATGGAAAACATGTTTTTAGAAGCTACAAATTTTAATCAACCGATTGGTTCATGGATTACCAGTAATGTTACAAATATGGCAAATATGTTTTCAGGAGCTATAAGTTTTAATCAACCGATTGGTTTATGGAATACCAGTAATGTTACAAATATGGAGTATATGTTTTCAGGAGCTACAAATTTTAATCAACCTATTGGTACTTTTAATATTTATAACATAACAGCTGGTGGACTTGATGGAATGTTGGAAGGTTGTGGCATGGACGAAAACAATTATATACTTACATTAAATACGTGGGCTTCACCGATTATTATTATTAGTCCTGCACCACCTTTACCAAGCAATGTTATGTTTTATAGACCTGCAAATGTAACTGCAACTCAAGCTGTCATCGCTGCAGAGAATCACCCTGCATTTGTATCACAAAATTGGCAATTTTTATAATATTTTATATGATATTTAATATAATATTTTATATAATATTATATATATGACAACAAAGCCACCATATGATCTTGTTGTTAAAGATCAGGAGCCTACTAATGGTATTATCAAATTAAATAACACTATTACTACCACCGCCCCAACAATTAATAATGCTGGTGATCTTAATATGAACGGTGCTGATATTACGGTGAATACATTAAATTATACCAGTTTAAACCCACCTATATCTGGTGTTGGTGGTAATGATACATTACATTATGGGCAATATTTAGGAGGATCAACAAAGTCGCAATTTAGTACTCCAGGTATACTCGATCTATATGATTATGAAGCTCTAGCATTAAGTAGTGGACATACAGTTCAGGTCACCGGTCAAGTTTCAAATGCTCCTATTGTAATGCCTCTTGAACCAACTGCGACCACAATTTTTACTACACCAGCGACAACTCAATCATCAAATGGTTATATTGGTTATTCGGCTAGAAAAGATGGATTTATTGAATCATTAGTTTTAAATTATGCTGATGAATTAACTTATCAGTCAGTTAATCCAAATAATCCATTATTAACTATAATTATATTACATGGTTCAGTACCTGCAAGTAATGCTGGACTTTATACAACTTTAACAAATAATTCACCGCCGGTGGGTATAGCGCCATATACTTATCATGTATATAAAGAAGTTATTGAAATACAAGCCAAGATTAGCTCAAGAGGGGTGTCTGGAGGTTTAAATTTACAAGACCCAATTGCATTTAATACTGGTGATGTAATTATGTTGTGCGTTAAACAGCTTCCGGGTATTAGTAAAACTGTTCATGGTCATGCTCATGCAAGTTTATACTTAAAATATAATTAAGAATGGTATTTTCATATATTTTAATATAGATTATATGAAAGTAAAATAATATTGAAGAGAGAAAAAGTATTATACATAGAAAGTATTATTGTGTGTATTATATACTGTCCAACCTAGTTTATAGTAATAAACCCAGAAATGAGTAACAAAATAAGATACCAGTAGCAAAAAAATATATATAAAAAAAATTGATTTTTACTTAACATTTCATATAACAGAGAATTAATAATTATTTATATATAAAAAAAAAGCACACGCTCTGTGAGCTCAACTTCTAGGGTCATGAAGCCCCTAGTAACGGGAGTGTAGCTGTCAGATTCGACGTACCAATATAAATGGAGCCGAATCCTCTCTAGTCCGGAGTAAAGACAGTTACGATGTGTGCTTTTTTTATTCAGTTGTTTTTCTTTACACCTTTTAAAATTTAAAATGCCGCCTTTATAAAATTATCAATATCATGATTACATAATAATGGTGTAAATTTATTTATTTTACTATCATCCCAATTCCACCATTTAATTTTTAATAATTTATCAATTTGTTCTTCTGTAAACCTTTTTCTAATTAATTTTGCTGGATTGCCACCAATTATACTGTAAGGTTCACAATTTTTAACAACATGACTATTGTTTGCTATTACCGCACCATCACCTATAATAACACCAGACATAATTGTTACATTAGCCCCAATCCATACATCATTTCCAATAATAACATCACCATTAGTATGTGGGTGTCCAACACCATTAAAATCATTAAAAATCGTTTGATTAATATGTCCAAATGGATACGTTGTTACCCAATCTGTTCTATGATTTCCACCCAAATATATATTACATCCAAGGGCTATTGAGCAGAAATTTCCGATTACTAGTTCAGCACTAGGAAGTCCTTGGCTATCCGTCTCTCCCCATGCATGAATCGTTGGATTTCCATATGTATATTTACCAAACATTTATATATATATATATATATATATGTGTAGTATTTAAATATTTATATTACTATATAAACGACTGTTAAATAAGTAGAAAATTTTACTATAAAATATAAATGACAAAAAAGTAAAAATATCTGGATTATATTAGAGTTTTAAAATTTTAATGATAGAGAGAAAAATATGGTTTTAAAATAGTATAATCTCGAAAATTAAATGTTCTACTAATTTCCAAATTCAGAAATAATTTTTTTTAGTTTAAGCTTGATCTCTATATTTTTTAAAATATCTTTTTCAATCTTCTCAAGCATTCTATATGCAGATACAATATGAGTATTTGGTGTATTAATCACGGTGCATTTTGCATAATAGTCCAAATTTGGACACCATTTCCCACAACCCCCCTGACCACCACACCAACCATGGCAAATAAGAATCTCTTTGATAGGTAAATCGTTTGTCTCAAGAATCAGTGTCATTTTAATGATTCGCGTTTATTAGTTGTTCGTTACTTGTTCGCTAGTCGTTTGTTGGTATTAATGAAATAGTAAGTAAAAAATAATTTCAATTTTTTTCTTTTTTCTTTTTTGCACATTAATTAAATGTATTGGTGAAAACTAGATTTCATAGTAAATCTATAAATGAGTGACAAAATAAGATATGGGTAAATGTTAAAAAAAAATTGAAATAAAAATTATTTTTGGTACCATATACAAGTAATTATATAATGATCTTCTAACAAAATGCAGGGGGAACCTGCTTTATAATAATTTTGTTATAAACCATCTCTTCCAAATCGTTACCGCTGGTCATAGGGGGTGCTCCACAGACGAAAGCCTATTTTTAAATATTTCTGGGCCCCACCTCACCCGTGCTTGATGTCATTGAGACAAAGCACACAAAGAGCAAACGTTGGAACCTTTAAGTTTAAGAGTTTTATCTGGGACACAGATTTATCTGGAGTCCAATGGGAGATCCCTGCCGAGGTTTGGCCAACCTTGGGAGTCTAGCACGCGTAGGGGATCGTAGGCTGGTCTTAATTGATCGGTAACCGATGAGCTCAAAAGGATAAAACACTTAACATCTACCACCACACGTCAACTTTCGGCGTCGCCCTATACTCTAATTTGCTTTGCCATCGAGTCATAGCAAATGAGCCCGACCAGTACTAATAAGAATTGATCACTCTTTATAGTACTAATTTTTTCTTTTTACTTAAATACTAATAAAATTGATTATATTTTTATTGTAAAACTTATTATACAGTAAAGGATTCAAATGTCAGATAAAGAAATAATATGTAGTTCTCTTTTTTCAGCAAATGAGGCAATAAATATTGAATATAATATTTGTTTAAATCTTCTCTCTGCTATAACAAGTTCAAACGTTATAAAATTGCATCTAAAAAATAATATAATTACTTATAACAATTATAACATACCAATAAATAAATATATTTATGATTTAGATATTATAAAATTATTATGCGTTTTAAAATATAAAATCATAAATGATAAAGAATTATATAGAAAATACTTTAATACTTCTATATTATTAGGAAAACTTACAAACAATTATACTTACCATATTGATAATAAGATAAAACATACATATGTAGTTTAATGCTAGAGCATTTTTATGATCTATTCTTTAAGTAGTTAAACTAATAATATATATACTGCATATTTTTTCTAATTTGTCAATTCATTTTTGAAAAATGGACATTTTTTATGTCCAAAAATGAAAAGTTGGCTATAGAATTTTGCAAAAAAAGCGTACTTTTTGTTTTAGATCATAATGCTATAAAATTCATTTTAATAATGAATAAATTATTACTGACTTTATTTTTTTTATATTTTTCATAATAATTTAGGAACATTTTTAGTTATCATAATATAATAACAAATGATAACTGAAAATAACCCAAAAATGTTCCAAAAGTTTTATTGTGAAGTTTGTAACTATAAATGTAGTAAACAAAGTGTTTTTGATAAACATTTATACACTCGGAAACATAAAATGATAATAAATGATAACCATTTATGTTCCAAAAATGTTCATGTCTGTTCTTGTGGTAAAAAATATAAATTCGCATCAGGTTTATCAGTTCATAAAAAAAAATGTAATCATAATGATATATCATGTGAATTAAGTAAGTGTGATAAAATAGATTATAAATCGATGTTTATTGAAATGTTAGGAGAGAATAAAAAAATGAAAAATTTATTGGTGGAGCAGCAAAAACAGATTGGTGAATTGATTCCAAAACTTGGCAATACTACAAATACTAACAGTAATAATAATTTTAACATTAATATGTTTTTAAATGAAAAATGTAAACACGCTCTCTCTATGGATGAGTTTATTGACCGAATAAATATATCTATGAAAAATTTATTATTCACAAAAGATAACGGTTTAACTGATGGATTAACTAATATATTTGTTGAAAATATGAATAAACTTTCTTTATTTGAAAGACCTATTCATTGTACCGATAAAAAAAGAGAGACCATTTATGTTAAAAATAGAATGCATGGGAGTAATATTTCACAATGGTCAAAAGACGAAGAAAATAGACAAGTAGACAAGGCAATTGATCTTGTTTCAAGAAAACAAATGAAAAACTTAAAGCAATGGACCGATGAACACCCTAATTTTATGGAACGTGACGATCTTCAAAGAGAATATACTAAATTAGTTGCATCGTGTTCTAAAGATCTAGAAAAAAATAAAATAACAAAAAAATTATGTGATAAGATATATTTAAATGAAAAGCAAAAAATAGAAAGATAATATTGTGTTTTTCAACAATATTATTTTTATGAGAATGCTTCTCTCTACTTCAAATGTGTAATCAAAGAGAGAATAAGTTATAAAATCTAGTATTATAGGTTAATCTAGTATTATAGGTTAATCTAGTATTATAGGTTAATCTAGTATTATAGGTTAATCTAGTATTATAGGTTAATCTAGTATTATAGGTTAATCTAGAAATGAGTAATAAAACAATAAATGGGTGATAAAAAAATATACTAACTAATCTAACTAATCTAACTAATTACATAATATATATCTACTCTACATATCTACAAATAAATCTAGCCATATGTCTACATTCACATTGACATTTATGATTTTCATGATTCATATTTGTTACTGTATCATTCCATGGCGCAAGACTATGCGGTTTATTAATTTTGTGACGAGTGCAACATTTACAGGCATTAAATGTGTTTAATATCTCTCTGTTAGAGAGAATCTTATTATTGTAAAATATACTATAATTTTTAGCCCCATAACCCAAATCAGTTCTACTTCCTATAAAATGCATCATGGACGATAATTCTTTCACCTTGTTAGATATGTATTTTTTTGTGTATTTTCTTATGATATTAGATGCGTAAACGTAATTAAACTGCCAAATATATTCAATAAGATCTTGTGGTAGGAAACATCCAATTTTAGATTGAGCAACAGCAAGAGAGTTCATTTTGATTAGGTTTCGGATATATAAATATAAATTATGCAAAGTATTTCAATTTTTTTATTTGTTAGAGAGAAATAAGTATTGTATAATATTTCTCTTGGATATAATATAAGAAATCGGTAATAAAATTAATTATGAATTGAATTTTTTTTATTGGAAAAAAAAATTGAAATGGATAACAAGATATGGATAAGTAACAAACAAACAACATATAAAGCGAATCATGTCTTCCATTCAGATGTCCACCAAGGTTGATGCTGCGATCCGCCAGATGTGCGTTGAGAACATGACCAAGCTTGTCACTACTCTTTCCGAGAAGTACAAGTTTGATGCTACCGAAGCCATGGAGTTCCTTGAACTCGATGACGCTAGTCTTAAGTCCAAGGCGAAGACTGACAAGAAAACGAAGACTGATAAGAAGGAGAAGAAGGAGAAGAAGGAAGTTGATCCTTCAAAGCCCAAAAAGACCAGCGGTTATCTGCTGTATTCAGCGGATGTTCGTCCAGCTGTTAAGGAAGAGCTTACAGTTGATGGTGAAGCGCCAAAGCCCCAGGCTGTTGTTTCAGCTATTGGTGCCAAGTGGAAGGCTCTTTCGAGTGAGGAACAGGAAGTTTGGAACACCAAGGCCAAAACTCCTCCGGGTAGCGAGGGCGAGGACAACTAGGTCTAAAAAAAAACTAAAAACTAAAAAAAAATAAAATCCCAAAAAAATACCATGAAAATCCATATATTAATTTTTCTAATTTTTCTCATTTTTATATAAGTTATTTATTTATTATAAAATAAAAATAAATTATAGTGTTTTTTATTGGATTTTATAAGTATTTTAAATATGTTATAGTTATAGTATTTTTTCCAAAAAAAAAATTGAAATGAATTTTTTTTTTCATGTAAGTAATACCAACAAACAAACTAACTACAAACGCAAACTATGTCTTCCATCCAGATCTCCGCCAAGATTGAGACCGCCATCCGCCAGATGTGCATTGAGAGCATGACAAAGGCTGTTCAAGCTCTTTCCGAGAAGTACAACTTCGATTGTACTGAAGCGGTTGAGTTTCTTGAACTTGATGAGGTGACCATCAAGTCCAAGGCAAAGACAGAGAAGAAGGAGAAGGATAAGAAGGAGAAGAAGGAGAAGAAGGAAGTTGATCCTTCAAAGCCCAAGAAGACCAGCGGTTATCTGCTGTATTCAGCGGATGTTCGTCCAGCTGTTAAGGCAGAGCTTACCATTGATGGTGAAGCGCCAAAGCCCCAGGCGGTTGTTTCGGCCATTGGAGCCAAGTGGAAGGCGCTTTCCAGCGAAGAGCAAGAGGTTTGGAACGAAAAGGCAAAGGCAAAGGTTGGAGGCGATAGCGATGATAACTAGGCGCAAAAACCAAAAACCTAAAAACCCCAAAAAAATAAAAAAATAAAAAAATAGAACAATAAAAAATAATTATACTATATCATCTAGTATAATTATTTTTTATTTTTTATTATATTTTGAAATTGAAGAGAGAATAAGTAATATAATGTAGATTTAGGTAAAAACAAGAAATGAGTAATAAAATGATAAATGAGTAATAAAAAATTTAGGATTTTTTAATGATTTTTCTCTCTATGGTATATTTTTATTTATGTTATATTTAATCTTCATCTTCGGAGTCATCTTCAGGGTCAATAGTTTTTGTGACTTCATTCCATACACCAATATACTCGTGGGTCTTAAAATCATATAGTGTGTTATCTGCGGCTTTTAAATAATCTGTACCTTTAATGTTGAAAACTACTACAGCGGTTTCTTCTTCATCTTCTTCGTCTGACTCATTGTCTGAATCAATAATTTCTTCACAAAGTTCCTTATCGATTTTCTCTTTTGGTTCATCTTTTTCATTTCTATCGTCTTCAATTTTTTGGGCTTGTTTAACTAGATTTTGGATTAGATCATCGGAATCATTACCATTTTCGATTACTTTTTTTTCTTTACGAGGTCGTCCACGTGGTTTTTGTTCGGATTTTGTTGGTGTATTTTGTGTTTTTTTTGGGCGTCCGCGTTGGGTTTTTGGCATTTCAAATTCTTCTTCTGGAATACGGATTCCAACTTTATGTGCTTCTTTTTCTACCATTTCACGTGTTAAATTTTGTTTTTTCATTACAACACTATATTTTACTGGACATTTTCCATTTTTATCTTTAAAATCAAACGTTCGATCTGATATATCTCCATGATTTGGTTTTCCATCATCATTTTTTTCACTTTGTTTGTAGCATGTTCCACAGTACCCATTCTTTTCTTTCAAATTTAGACATTGGCTATACAAACCATAGTTCGCTTTTATTCCATTACATCTTACATCTATTATTTCACCCGTATATGGTAACACTATCTTCGCACCCTTCCTTTCACATCGTTTTACCACTTCAACATTCATTTTTTCTTTTCCTTCATTTATATCAAACTTATATTCTTTTCCCAATTCTTCCACTACTTCACTTATACGACCATTTATTAACTTTCCTAATTCTTTATACATCATTTCATCCACTTCTATCATCATTTTCATCCTTTCAATTTTTACCTTTCACCCTTTTCTTACTTTCACTTCAATTTTTTATTTTTGGGGGAGACCCCCTTACCCCCCATTTTTTATATAATATATTATACAATATACAATATATTATATAATATATTAATGACTATATAGTCTTACTATTTTACCTACTGATTTTAACATATCATTATTATGACAATTATTGACCATCTTAAATAATTTTTTTCTATTTTCTAAATTACCAACTCTAGATAAAATCTTGGCATATATATTATTAGGATCAACAGTTTCAGCAAACACATTATTAGCCTTTATTATATCATAAGTATTTAATAGAATATTATATACTGGTTGATTATTATTTTTCACAAGATATATATTATTAGTATTCAAAAATTTGTACGCTTCTATTAAATTATTGTTATATAAAATTTTATGAATGCCGGTTACTATTAGATCTGCATCCGGTTTATTAGGTCCTAGTGAATTTTTAGAAAAACATATTAAATTATTATCTGGTGTAATTGTTTTTGTTATAGTTATAATATTTTTTCCATTTATAGTATTATTATTTATAGAAAGTTCTTGGATTTTACATTTACCTTGATCAGTTTCAATAATCGTATCTTTATAATAACATAAATTTGCGATTGAATACTCATCATTTTCATTCTCTCTTCCAGTAGTTTGAGTTGTATCATTTTCATTCTCTCTTGCTGCAATTTCAATTTCTCTATTAACCATATTATTTTTAGTTATTACAAGTTGTTCATAAAATGTTGTTTCATTAAAATTAATATTTTTATTGTAAATATCATTAAAATCTTTTTCACCCATATTTCTATTTATATATATAAATATATATTTATAATATCGTTACACCTTTTTCTGTTATTTTTATTATTTCACCATTCATTTTCTCAAGAATCCATCCTTTAAACATATTATTTTTAGATGCATGTAATTCTAAAGCTTTATCAACTAAAAAAGAAATTGCGTATTCTTCACCAATTTTGATACCACAATCACCATCACGTCTATAATGAACTCCAGCAAAATTTCTACCTATTGCAATATTAGACGCTAATTTATTTAATTCACTATTAATTGTCATTAGAGAACTATCTTTATCACTATAATCTTCTAAATATTCCCCACTAGACGATACTTTGGGTATTACAGGCCATAATATAGATTTATTATTCTCATCATTAGTATTAAGCATCGCTTTTAAAACTGTTACACATGCACCAGAAACAACTGCATGACCAGCCGGTAAAGATGGATGTGTTGGAGAACCTTCAGGATATTGAACATTCAGTAAATAATTATTATTTTTATCTGAAAATTTATTATTATATTCATTAACTAAATTCAAAATATCCTTTGCATATTCAATATTATTTATAATATTGCTTAATTTCGGTACACTTTGCTTATAGATATCAGAACTCATACCCAATGTTATACGTTGAGATAGTACTTCAGGTCGTATAGTCATGTTAATTCCGTATTTATTGTACCAGGCAACTCGAAGCGCGCCTAACGAGACTTCAGCCAAAGATGCTAATAGACATGGTGGACCGGCATCAGTCCAATCGCTTGTTTTATCATTTTTGAAACCACTAGTTGATATACCATTTTGTAAAGCTATTAATGCTGCATTATAATAGAACTGATACAGTGGGTCATTGTGAACAACCGAACCTAATACTTGCCCATTATAGATATATTTTGGTTGCTCTTCAAATACAGATTTAATATTATTAACGCCATTTTGAATATCTATAGCAGATTCCATTGTAGTACCATTTATTGAGTCTAATTCTACTATATATTTTTGTTGAATATTAATACTTCCATATTTAAAATCTAATAGTAAAAATTGTGATATATATGGACCTATATTTTCACCTAAACCTTTTCCTCTGAATAATAATTTTGATTCTATAATACCATTTGCATTAATTGGAGCCGTAATACAATTATCGGGTGTTTTATTTAATATTTCTATTATATTATCTATATAATTGTCATTTATATATGAAGTAAAAGGTATATTTCTACATAATGAATGACTATATACTTCTAACATTTCAAATGACATTTTAGGACTATCAATTGGAAAAAAATTACTTTGTGGAAATTCTATCATTATTGGATCATTACCTACCAAATTGAATGAATTTATTGTTGTTAAACCTTCCAATTTTCGTGTTGATTTTTCTGATAAAAGAACGTTATTAATAGACTCACTATTTCCAGAAGAAATCGCATGAATTAATTTATCACCATCGCTTTTAGAAATAAAACAAGTAGTTTCGTCATGATGTAATGTTTTTCCGAAAAGATATGGATACCATTCAGAATTATCAATAGGATTAATATATATGGTAGTATCATAGTTTTGACCTAAATAATTATTTCTAGAGCCCATATTTTTTTCAAGATTTATGTATGATAATACTCTAGTTTCTTTAATAACTGAATATTGATATTCAACCAAACTGCTTGTTTTTGAGTTATTCATTGTTTAATATATAAAGATAAAAATATTTTATATATTAGCAAGAAACATTTAAGTATTTGACTAACTTGGTTGGTACTCCAAATAATATATGTAATATTAAACCGATTATATACCACATTATGGTACTTAATACTAGAGGCATACCAGAAACGTATGCCCATATATAAGATAAAACGATCGTAAACCAGTAATCAAACATTGATGTATCTAATATTTTAAATTTATGTAAACCTGTGCCAGGAACACCTAGAGAATCTTTGAATTTTATAAATGGGCAACTCATATATATATTTATGCAATATTATAGCTTCCCGCCCAATTTAATATAAACTAAATATATCATTAAACTAATAAAATTGTATAATAATACAAATAATTTATTATCTTTGTTCATTAAAATTTTAACTATATTTTCAGGTAAAGTTTTTAAAATATTAAATTTCATTACAATTGCGGTATATAGAGTTCCTACAAATAATAATAATAATATCTTATTAATGATTGAATTAATACCTAAAAAATATGAAATAACATTAGATACAATTAAAGGAAACAATAAAATTACAAAATTTAAAAATAAGTTATTTCTTACATTTATTCTTAAATTAGTTAAATTAAAAATTAATATTGATAAGAACATTACAATTATAAATGCTAGAAAATAGACGTAACTATTTATCAATAGAAATCCGATTATATCATTTATTTTATACATTATATATTGTCATTAGATATTATTGGTAAATGATAATATTAAATATTATCATTCAATTGTATTATTGTATATAGTTATTAATTTATATGTTTTTTAAAAATTGCACCATCAGCTTCCAAACCTTCTATATTTATAATAACATTTGGATCAGTTATACTATCACTTTCTAGCCAAATTTTTACTACACAAAAATTCTTTTTTGGAGAAATACTAATTCCAGTAATTAATCGTGTATCCTGATCATTTTTAAATAGCGTTTCACCTAAAAGTGCATATGATAATAATTTTAAGGTTTCATTGATATGTTTATTGTTAACTTTATAAGAAAAGCATCCACCTTGTTTATTTCGTTCATCTTCCCATATTGGATTTACCCCATCTCGCATAAAAAATAACATACAGTTTTTAATAATTACATCTGGAAAAATGTTAAATAAAGTTAAAGCCGCTTCAACCGAATTAATATCAATTATTTTTTTGTAACTTTTTAGTGACCAATCAGTATCGTGTGGTAAATGTGCCCATAATCTCCATTTGTCTGATAAAATATGGAGATTATCGTTATCTATACTATCTGGCTGGTTAGTTTTTTTAGATATATCAATCTTACAATTAAATTCTGATAGATCCATATAATATAATGTATATATTATTTTTTTATATCGATTCTATATAATAATTATTATTTGTAATAGTTAAATAATTTTCTTTTTTTAATACTATATTTTCAACATTAGTATCAAGAATTTCTATAGTATAATTATCAGAATATTTCATTTTTGTATATTTTTTACAAAACCATTGTATAAAACTGGAGGTAAATAGTTTATTATCTACTATATAAAAACTATTATTAATATTGTGTAAAATATTTGTTATATCTTCTTTTTCATTATTTATTATTAGTATAACTAACAAAAAGTTTACATCACTTAAGATAATATTATCAACATTATATTTATCTATAAAATTAATATTAAAATTATCTACTGTAAATAGTTTATGTAATTTTTTATTATTTATTTTTACTTCATAAAGAATAAAGTCAGTATTTGTTATTTCATTAATACCATTTTCTAGTAAGGTTTCATTTCCATTATATATTTTGTAAAATATTCCGTCCAAATTAATATCATTATTACTAATTTCCATATTAAAATATCTTTGTACATATAAATAAAATTTATTACTATATACAATTATATATGTTATAATTTCGGTTAACTTCCAATGGATATTAATAATAATATTTAATAAATATTCAAGAATTATATCTTTATTAATTGAATTATACATAATTATTATACTGATAGTAATTATATTTATATTAATTATACTTAATATATATTAAGTATTATCTAGATATATATTAATTTTTATCTACATATTATTATTTGTTAAATAATCAAAATCAGATGAAAATTTACTTTTCATATTATTGCTAAATTTTGTAACACCATCTAATGTAGAATTAAAGTAATCTGATTCAGAATCACTATCTGAATCACTATCAGAATCACTATGTGATTTTTTTTTATGCTTCTTTTTATGTTTCTTTTTATGAATACTTTTATCATTTTCTTCTGATAATTCATCTAAATTATATGCATTTGATTCTATATTATAATTAGGATTATCCATATTCATTCCTAGAGGTGGATTAAAATTATTCACATTTTTATGTACATCATAAGATTGTATATTTCCAGTTTTCGGATTTAAACCTAACGCAAATAGTAAAAACGATGTTATAATGGTCATAAAAATAAATGGAATGAAAACTATAAACCATGATATTATACCTAAACCACGATTGCATAAAATATTCAACAAAATAGTAAAAATGATCATAACCATAAATTTTAAGAAAGCAGTATTGTATAAGTTTTTAAATAAGTCAATTATTATTTGTGTCATTGAAAATACCAAATATAACAATGCAGGACTACATAAATTATTTAATAACATATATTATATTATATTATTAAAAAATTGCCTAATTAATCAAAAATAGCAATACCATTTTTATCAAAAATTCCAACTTTATCACCTACGTCTTCATCATCTTCATATTTATAAATAATACCATTTTTTTCACTAGTTGTGTAATATTGACATCCTTGAATTTCTACAACAAACACTTCTTCATCATCTTCTTCTTCCTCTCCCTCTTCCTCTTCTTCCTCTCCCTCTTCTTCCTCTCCCTCCTCTTCTTCCTTTTCCTCTTCGTCCTTTTCCTCTTCTTCCTCCTCTTCCTCTCCCTCTTCTACTTCTTCTTCCTTTTCATCTTCTTCCTCTCCATCATCTTCATCTTCCTCATCTTCATCTTCCTCCTCTTCCTCATCTCCATCTTGCTCGTTCTGTCCTTCTTCTCCTTCTTCATCATCTTGTTCTAGTTTTTCCGTCAAACCAAATTTTTTCATTTCTTTTTCTTCATCATCTAAATCAGGATCATCTTCTTCTTCTTCACTTTCATCACTTTCATCACTTTCATCACTTTCATCACTTTCATCATGTTCATCATCATCTGATTGTTTTTGTTTAATCTTATTGATAATAAGATTATTAATACCACTATCAATATCAATATCAATATTTTTACTTACAGTGTCAATATCTTTAATTTCTAATTTAATAATATTGTTAGTAAGTTCAATAATTTTAGCTTTAAGAATGTTATTTTCATGAATTAGAGTATTATTGACAGATTCCATTTTTTTATATTCAGGCATATTTTTAATTAAAGTATTAATAATTTCAATATTTTGATTACTCTCTTCAACTTTATTAATAACTGGTTTGACTGATAGTTTTAAATTTGCAGTCCATTCATCTAGTATTTTTTCAAAATTATTATAAATATTATTATCTGTCATAACTATTTTATTATATATATTTTTGTTTAATATCATTTAAAAAATATTATAAATGATTATATAAAATGAATTCTGAAAATAAAAAGAAAATTTTTAATGAAATGATTCAAATGGTAACTAGACAAACAAATTTAAACTATGATGAAGTAAAAGAATTATTAATTTTAAATAATTATGATTACATGAAGATTATAAAAGAAAATAATGGAATCGTTGAAAAAAAAAAGCCAGAATCTTCAACAAGTATAAATCAAATGGTTTACAACGAAATTCGAGGATTAATGGATGATGCTGCAAAAAAGTTTAGAGAAAAAAAAGAATATCAAGAAAAAAAAGAAGAATATATGCAAAGTTTAAGACTACAACAAGAAATGCAACAACAAAGTAAACTAAAACAAATAGAGGAATAAATTTTGTCTTATATTTTTATATGTAGAAGAAAAATTATAAATAATCTCCAACTATTATTTCAAAATCATGTTTTCTAACAGAAATAAATCGTGAATAATACTCATTAAATGGCACGAATTTAATATTATCATTTAATTGACTAGATACCATAACAATTAAATGATATTACTTACCAATATTGAATGTGTCATTCACTATAGTATTCATAGATACTGGTTTTTTTACCTTTTTTAAAGTGTATTTATTAGATAATACATTTTTATTACTAATTAAGAATTCATCATTGTCTTCATGAATTTCTGGTAAAATTCTAGTTAATGGCTTGTCAACCACTAAAAGTAATCTTTCATTTTTAAGCAGCCGTCTATACTCTTGAATATTCAAATCTCCATAAAATTTATCTAAAAAATAATGAGGATTCGGGGCTGGTTTTATATTTTTTTCATAATTATAAATTTTACAATATATCGTGTTTAATAAATGATATCTTTCAAAACGAGTTGCGTTATCAATATCTTTATCATTCATTAAATGAGCACAGCCACATTCTGGACTACAAAAACAACCATATACATGATATGAATTATTAAACTCATATTTTGGAATATGAATAGGTGGATTGTCAAAGTCATACGTACACCAAAAACAAGCAGATTTTTTATCACATATCGTATTTTTATTAAGATTAACAGCTAATTTATCTAATTTACTCAAAATATTTTTCATATTATCAGATTTTTCATATTGTTCATTAGAATCTGAACAGTCACTTTTAGATTCCATAGCTTCATCTGAATTATTATTAGAATCAATACCAGATTTTTGAATAAAATGATAATTTAAATCATTAAATTTTGATTCTCCAAATTGAAAATTTTGCAATAAACCAGAATTATCATTTGATTGATCGTCTTTAATATCTTGCAAGCTACATTTTAAATGTAGAATTATATTCATTTTATCATTTTTTGGTTCATTGTTTTCTGATGAGACCTCTATAATTTTACCACCTCTAGGTTTTCTCCCGCGTTTTTTTGGTATTTTAATTTCAGGAGTCTCTGGTTCAGTTGATGATTCTTTTTCTAATTGTAAAAGTTCAAGTTCTTTTTTAGATTTTCTACCACGTTTTTTCTTTGGAATAATATTTTCCATTCAATTAATTTATTAATCACTTATTAATTTAAATACTTTTAATATATATTTAAACAATAAAAAAATCGTATATCAAAATAATATAAAAATAATAATAAATTTTACAGGATATTACATAATAATTGTTCTTACTTACAATTATTTGTTTTTAAGTAACACTTTCTACATAATGGGGTATAATTATCGACACCAATAACTTCTTGAGTTGTTTCATTTGATAATCGATGACTAAATAATGATGGTGTACTATCTCTACAAAGACTACAAACGCCTTTAATTTTCAAAACTTTATCACAAATAGGTATTAAATTTAAGAAATTACCAAATGTTTCTCTCTTATAATCACCATCTAAACCACAGATAAATATGATTTTATTAGATAATTCAACAGAATTTGTAACCCAATCATAAATATCCTTAAAGAATTGTCCCTCATTAATAATGATAATATCCGACATATTATATTTTTCTTTATATTCTTCATCATCATTAATATCAGACAATAATTTAATTGGTATACAAGGAATTTTATTACCATCATGACTTACAATATCACTATTAGAATATCTATTATCTCCAATATAATTAATTACTAGAATATTATAAATACTCTTATATTTATTATAAATTTCAATGATTTTGTTTGTTTTTCCAGAGAACATTGGTCCAACTATAATTTCAAGATAACCGGTATCTCTTGGAAAATTCATTTAATTATATAATTAAATATGTGTTTATATTAAATTAATAATAAATATATCAATTATTATTTTAATTAGATTATAAAGATAAAAAATATTATATAGCAATGAATAAAAAACAAAATATACCATGGGTTGAAAAATATAGACCTGATTCTTTTAACAATATTGTATTAGATGAGTATAATAAAGAAATATTACAAAATATAATAAAAGATAATTACTTTCCGAATTTATTATTTTATGGTCCACCTGGAACTGGTAAAACTACAACTATCATAAACTTAATAAATATTTATCAGCAAAAACATAACCAAGTAAATAAGGGTTTAATGATACATTTAAATGCTTCAGATGAGAGAGGAATAGATATTATAAGAAATCAAATTAATACGTTTGTAAGTTCTAAAGCATTATTTGTTAAAGGTGTAAAATTTGTAATATTAGATGAAGTGGATTATATGACAAAAAATGCTCAACAAGCTTTGAAATATTTATTAGAAGAACATAATGATAATGTTCGATTTTGTTTAATATGCAATTATATAAGTAGAATTGAAGAGTCATTACAGAATAGTTTTGTAAAATTAAGATTTAATCAATTACCAGAAGAAGATATAATAAATTTCATAAATAAAATAAATATTAATGAAAAATTAAATTATCCATATGAAACAATGGGTTATATTCAAAAAAAATATAAGTCTGATATGCGTAGCATGATTAATTTTATGCAATCTAATCAAGATTACAAAAATAATAGATATAATATAATTAATAGTATTACTTATAATAATATTAGTAATATAATTCGCACAGGAGTTTTAAAAGATTTTCATAATTTAATATACGATATCAGTATAAAATATAGAATTGATATAAATAATCTTATTATTGATTATTTGGCATATATGATAACCGAAAATATTGTAATATTAAATAGTGAAACTATTGATAAATATGAATTTATTATACATAATAATAATAATTTTGATATAAAAAATAAACTGAACTATTTATTCTTTTGCGTTTCTAATGTATTTAAGCTTTCGTAGCTTTTTATCCGCATTTCCAAGCGTTGTTTCCACTGTGAAGGTGGCGAAAAATTGCTAGGATCAAATATATTAGAATTTAGAGAATATTCTTCTTGATAAGAATCGTTATTTTTGGATTTTATGGGTATATTTATTGGAAAACCTTTTTCTGGTTTATTTGAGATGTTACTTTCGAACGAAAGTGAATTCATTTTAATTTATAATTAGAAAATAATTGAAAGACATTAATTTAAAGAAACATTATTTAAATTAATATAATGAATATAAATGATGAATTACAGAACCAATGGGAAATGTTTCTACTAAATAATAATAATAATAATAATAATAATAATAATAATAATAATAATAATAGCAATGATAATCAAAATACATTTAAAAGAGATACAAGCAATATGTCGATTCCAAAAGGAAGTGAATTGTACATTTCAACAAAAACTAAAATATCATATTTAACCCATGAAGTCGATCTACAAAAAATATTTTGGAAAATTCCTATGATAGAATATCATACTCCTAAAATTGGTGTAGTTAAAAAGCAAATGAAATTTAATTTTATAGATAAAGAATCTGTATCTATTGTAGAAGAAAAATTACTAAAAGAAAAAAATGTTGAACAAAATATTATTACACAGATAGTAAATCCTGATGGTCGCATAAAATTCAAAGATATTAGAAAAGTAAGTATAGGGCTATGCAAAAAAGATATTACAAGTTATAGATCAAAAAAGAAAAGTGCATTTTATAATTGTTTTGTCATGATAATGAGAATCTTATATAATGATATATATAGAGAAATACATGTAAAAGTCTTTAATACTGGTAAATTAGAGATACCTGGCATCCAAAGTGATGATTTGTTAGAAATTGTTCTAAATACGTTAATTGATATAATAAAACCAATTAGTGATCTAGATAATTTATCATTTAAAAAAGAACTAACAGAAACGGTGTTGATTAATTCTAACTTTAATTGTGGATTTTATATTAATCGTGAAAAATTATTTGACACATTAAAATATAAATATCAAATTAATAGTTCATACGACCCATGCTCATATCCAGGAATACAGTGTGAATTTTATTATGATGATACAAAAAGTATTCAGATAGGTAAACAGCCGACAGAAATGAATGATAATATCTATAAAATATCATTCATGATATTTCGAACTGGTAGTGTATTAATTGTTGGAAAATGTGACGATGATGTGTTATATATTATATATGATTTTATTAAGCAGTTATTAATTGATGAGTTTCATGATATTTGCACGTCTACTCCAGAACAAGATAAAACAAGTAATAAAAAGAAAACTTCTAGAAAAAAACTTATTACAACATTTACATAAAATATTATTTAATCTAAAACTGATTGAATATATTTTATTTTATTACTATTAATATCATATTTAGTGCACAATATTTTTTTTTCTAATTTTTCGTTATCAATAATATCATATTTTTTTATATGTTTTAAGAATAATTCTAATAATTCAGAAATATTATCAGTTTTTATATTACAAACAAAAATTTTGCATGCTAATAATTTATTATTAATATTGGAACCTATATTTTTATCAATAAAAAAATTAAGAATTGTTTGCATGCTAATATTCAAATCTTGATTTATATAATTTATTATATCAGGTAGATTAGAAGAAAATTTGTTTATAGTTTTATATATTAAATTATTATACATCTCTAGATATATATTTATACTTTCAATATCACATTCATGAGATTTATTTAATGAAAAATCCTTTTTAAAATCTTGATTTAATTCAAATATAGTTTTTTTATAAACAAATAGTGACGCATCTTTCGAATTAAGTTGTAAGAAATTGCTATTAGTATCATCTCCAATTTGCCCTATGAATTCTATATAATATATATATGCTCTCTGTGAATTATGAATTACTAGATCTAAATTTTTAGTATATAAATTTAGAAATTTAAATATATGGCATATAGTTTCAATTCCCTTAACAAGAATATAATTTAAATAATCAATATTTTTTATGAAAATATTTTCAGAAAAATACTTTAAAAACCCACTAATTAATGTATTATATCTTATTAAAATAATACAAATATTATTATCAAAATTTGAATTATAATTATTAACATTATGTATGCCAATTTTATTCTGCGACATGTATTATATATAATACGTTATTATTTATAAATTAAGAATTATACTAATAAAACTATAAATAGTTTTTTTTATTTTAATTAATTTTAATTAATAAGTATTTAAAGCGTTATATTAAAAACAATATAAATGAGCGAAGAAAAAACTTCTATTAGTTTACCTCCCAGTAATTTATGGCCACATTTAGCTAAAATATCAATAGTTGAAGATAAGCCTATCATGCTTGACTATTGGGTTGATTCTTTAGAAAAAAAAGTTGTTATTGGAGTTAGAGAAAATAATGAAATTTTATTAGTTAAAAATTCTGAAGAATATACTAGTCCCGTTGTAAAAAAATTCAAATTAGATAAATCTCTTATAATTTGTACAGAAAACTCTATATATTTAGTATCTGCTGATATTGAGAAAAAGAGAATTCAATAAGAATAACAATAATATTATTGTTAATATTATTATTACCCAGCATGTAAAACCGTATATTCTTTAGCATTTATTATAAACTGGTTTTTATCTTTCAAATATATATCGGCTATATCAGGCATTAATGGGTCATTTGGGTTCTGATCATCCATTAAAGAACATATACTTAAAAGTATCTTGCTTATTGTTAATGCTGGACTCCATGCATTTTTTAAAATATCTAAACAAATTCCCCCAGATGAATTAATGTTGCAATGATATATCTTGGTTTTAAAAATTACTTTTGGCGGTTTAAATGGATAATCGTGCGGAAATTCAATAATTAAATTAAATAACCCATTATGGTAAGGACTCCCTTCAGGTCCACTAATAGTGGCTTGCCATTTATATAGATCATCATCAATTAATCCTGCACTACAGTTATGTAGAGGGTTATTTGTTATTTCAATAAGTTCTTTTTGAATACGTTTAACAGTGCTCATATTTAATAACTATTAAAAAAATAATTTTAAATCAAATTTAAAATTATTATAATATGTCTTTTAATTTTTTTATATTATCACTACTAATTGATGATGGAAAAATAATATTAAAATTAATAATTAAATTACCTACAATATGGTCGCGAACCATACCATAATTAGTTAATATTTTTTTATAATTATTCTCTATTATGTTTCCTTCAGCATTGTTTATCGTTAGAATCGTATTATCTAGATAATTTATCTTAAATTTAAATCCACATAATGCTTCTCTCAACAATAAATTTTTGTTATATATTAAATCTAATCCACACCGTATAAATTCTGTATTATTTATCAAAATTATTTTTATTTTAACATCGCTTTTAATTCCATTTTCAGAAATATTACCTTTTTCTTTAATTATTATCATTTCATTATTATCAATTCCTCTCATAATATTTACATATATGGTTTCATCTTCTTCTTTTTTTATATAATTCTCATATATTGTTCTTTTAATCTCAACAGGAACACTATAACCTATATATGAGTGATGTAAATCGACTTCTAAAGATATTAATATATCTGATATTTTTTCATTATATAATGTCTTGCAATCATTTTTTTCTAGATTTATATCCACATCTTCATTTAAAATAGACTTATCATATTTTTTTCGATTTTCATCATTACTTAATGTTTTGTATGCTAGAGTTATTTTATTAAACATGTCTGAATTTTCAAGTGAAAGATTATTTTTATCTGGATGATATATTAAGGATAATCTTCTATATGATTTTCTTACTTCTTCTTTAGTTGCATTAACATTAATCTGTAAAATTTTATAATAATTCATTATTTATTATAATTATAATACATAAACTTAAATACTATTTTTTCCTTATATTATAATGAAAGCGCCATTTATTTTTAAATATAAACCTAAATTATTAACAGATTTTGAATGTAGTGATGAATTTATAATACTAATGAAAACATTTATTAATATTGATTATTTAAATTTAATTTTACTTGGTGAATCTGGAACTGGTAAAACTGTTATGGTAGATGCTATTATTAAAGAATACTATAATAATGAATTTTGCTCAAATAATATTCTCTCTATTAATTCTCTTAAAGAACAAGGAATAGCGTATTACAGAAATGAAGTTAAAGTATTCTGCCAAACTACATCTTCTATACATAATAAAAAAAAATTTGTAATAATAAATGATATTGATACAATTAATGATCAGAGCCAGCAAGTATTTCGTAATTTTATTGATAAATATAAAAAAAATGTTCATTTTTTAATTACTTGCTCTAATATCAATAAGGTTATTGATACATTGCAATCTAGGTTAACTATTATTAAATTAGAACCTATCACTAGAGAGAAAATCGAGAATATAATAAATAAAATTACTATTACCGAAAATATCGTTATTTCTGACGATGTAAAAAAATATATAATTGATATATCAAATAATTCAATTAGAACAGTTATTAATTATCTTGAAAAATTTAAATTATTAGGTTCGGATATTATACTAGATAAAGCGCGATATATTTGTTCTAATATATCATATATTGATCTTGAAGAATACACCGAGTTTTGCAAAATAGGAAAATTAACTGATGCGTTACAAAAAATCTACTATATAAATAATAAAGGTTATAGTCTCATGGATATTTATGATAGTTATTTTATATATATTAAACACGCAAATATTATTGATGAAACTGTAAAATATGAAATTATAAAAATTTTATGTAATTATATATCAATATTCTATAACAAACATGAGAATGATATAGAATTAACATTTTTTACCAACAATATTATAAAACTATTTTCTAACCATTAAATATATGAAATCGCAGTTATTTAAAACCATTATAGAAAAAGAATATGTAATTAACTTTATTAAAAATATTAGTATAAATAATGGTAATCATTTAGAAATAAATAAATATTGTTTTAAAAAACACCAACTATTAAAGACGAATATCATTTACGATTTCTATGATGAATTAATGCCCCATTATTTTGAATCAAAAAAAAAATACTTAAACTGTCAATTAACATATAATAGTTTTATGACAGTTATAAGACAGTTATGTAAAATCCATGATATAAATTTCATATCAAAAATTATTTATAATAAATCTACTTACGAAATTGTATATTATATTTACTTATAAGCTAATAAAAAACGTGATATGTTTGTATCACTTTCTAGAACTTCGTGCGGGGTTAATTTAGAAAACCATTGATATTTTTTTCGATTTATAAGTTCATCCCATGGTATGTAGACACCACAAATATTATCATGCATATCTATGTAGTTTGAACTTATTAATTCTTCTATTAATACTGGTTTCCCATTTGTATCTTTTGTTCCTATGAACATCCCGTCAATTATATTTATATCTTTTGATAAAACATTAATATTTAACCAATTATTTACTAATCCTAGAAAATCTTGTTCCGCAACAAAATCGCGAGACTGTAATACCTCTAAATAAGAAATTAATGATTGTATCTTCACGCATCCTGGTTTACAACCTATAAGTCTTGGATAAGGTAAAAATGTATTTTTATCTGATGAATTTGTTCTATTTATAAATTCACCAACACACATTGTATTATTAGTAAAATTTTCATACAACGATAATAGTGATGTTTTACATATAAATGATGTTGGTAATAATAAACCGCCATAAATATGCATAACATTCATAAGAGCTAAATACCGTAAATGATATTTTATTGGATTGGCTACATTATTTAATTCTATTGTCCATCCAGGTATTATTTTCTTAAAAGATTCATCATTTATTATACATATATTAAAATCTTCTCCACATTTTTCGATTATTGATTCAACAGTTAAATATTGATATGGCATATTTATATCATTTGTATTTCTTGATCCAAAATTTAACCAATTTCGAGAATTCATTGTTGGTATTGTCGAATTGCTATTGTGTATGTGTAACCATAAAAATGGCTTATCTTTATCACCTAAATCATTTTCATTTATTAAATGTGCTTTTACCATATCAGAATGATATTTCATGATATCATCACCATCTTTATTTTTTATTTTATGATAAAAAACATTTAATACTAAAAATAATACTAAAAATAATATATAATAAAATATATCCATATACTATTTATTTATATTTTTCTTTTTGATTTCTTGCTTTTATTTTTCTTGTCTTTATTTTTCTTGTCTTTATTTTTCTTGTCTTTATTTTTCTTGTCTTTTTTTTTCTTGTCTTTTTTTTTCTTGTCTTTATTTTTCTTGTCTTTATTTTTCTTCTCTTACCACCATTTTTACCAAATTTTCTTTTTCCTAATATTGATTCTCCATGTATATGTTTTGGTGCTTGGTATTTTTGTTCATCTACTGGTCTACAACCTAATATTGAAACTTCGAAATATTCTGAACTATTATTGCTTTTTGTATATCTTGAAAGAAAATTTAATAATGTTTCTAAAGTATAAATTGTATTTAACTCAAATCGAAATATTGGACTATCTAATACATTACATGAATATATACCAAATAATCTACTTTCACTCACATTAGTTGCTATATATTCTGTATTATCTATTTCTTCACCATAACTTAAATCTTCTTTTACTACAATTCTTTTTTCACACGTTTTTTGCATTTGATCTATAAAATACGCCCTATCATGGAGATATGCTAACATAACGCCTCCTCTTCTACAAAAATAATTTATTTTGCAGTGTGTCATGTTTGTAAACGTATTCATCGAATTTACTTGTCCATGTCCAACAATTATATAATGCGGATACTCTTTTGGTTTGATAAATGGAAGCGGTATTTTTTCTTTACTTACAGAATCAATATTGTCATCACTATCATAAGATACTAATGATGCATCACTATCATAAGATAACGAAGACGAAGCCATATTATTATATTCTGGTCATATAATAATATTATTTTATCTGTTTTATTTTACTCCACCATTCATTTGATTTTCTCTCTATTTCTTCACTTTGTTTCGCTAAATTATATGCTCTAGTTGTAGTATATGATGCATCATCATTGTCTCTAGAATTTAGATATTCTTTCGCCTGATTTAGAGATAATGGTGTAGTATTTTGAGTATTTCTAAAAGAGTTCAATGATTCTACATCAGTGAACTTTTCCTTATCTATATAATCATCGTGAGTTACAGGTATAACTGATTCAATATGAGCCTTTTTTAAATCATCATATTTTAGTTTACCAAAAATATCACAACTATAGGTTTCGGGGATTGTTCCACCTAATTGATCATAACTATTAATATTATCAATAGTCTGTATTTCTCTATGTTTTACAACGGATCTTAATTCTTTTTTTTTATTCTCTATATCTTTATTCATATTATTTTTTGTAGTAATACGATTATCAATATCATCATTTGACGATAACCATTCACCATATCCATTCTCGATTGTTTCATCTTTGATTTGCATTTTTTCAAATTCTTTATTAAACCATTCATTAAAGTCTTCGCGTTTTTTTATTTTATCAATAATATCCTTATTATCATTTTTATCATTATTATAATATGACGTTGTTCGGTTTGTTGTTTTATTTTTAAATTCATGTATTTGATAAAGTACTTTATATGCAGATGTAAAAAATAAAAAATATTTTTTATCTAATCCACTTTTATCTGGATGACATTTTAAAACAATTTTTTTAGCATTTTTTAAATCTTCAACATCATATGTTGAATCTAACTTAAATAAATTCAAAATATCGTTTAGTTCATAATTTTTAATATTAAGATCTAAATTTTCTAGTTCCATTTATATAATCTAAAACAAATTTATTTTATTAATAAACGAACTAATATTATTGTTGGTATTGAACAGACTACTAAAAGTATAATACGGGTTTCTTGAACTTTAGTAATTGAAATATTTGTTAAATTATGTACTAAATCAGATACATAGGATTTTTTTATACTATGAAAATCATTTAAATGACAACCATCAAATATTAACCAATATATACACATAATAAATGGTATAAGATATAATTTATATTTTATTAATAAATTTAATGATAAGAATGGTAACAACAGAAACAAAAATGTAATTAAGTAATGAATAAATAAATATATATTCATTTATATATATGAATATATTTCAAAATAATTTTTTATGAAAAACTATTTTGAAATAACCTGATAAAAATTTACTTTTTTGTAAAATTATATGCTTTATCAAAAAATAAATTTATTTCTTTAATATCACTTCCACTAACTGAATCATCTGGTATGTACCAATTTTGTCTATCTCTATTATTTCCATAAAATGCCATTAATTTTGGTATACCACTAATCATTTTTTTTACTTTTAATTGTCCATATAGCTCAAAATTATCATCTACATCAAGATCAATGCAAATTGTATCATCATTCATTTTAGAAAAACACATATTACAATGGTCTTTAATTTTTTGACATGGGGCGCACCATGTAGCTCCAAATTTAATAATTATTACCTGATCTTCTTTTATAGTTTTTTGTAATTCTTTTAAATTATCTGGAGATAATTCTGTATATATTGTTTTTTCCATAGCTATATTTATATAGATATAATTATATATTTATATATTTTATCTAATAAAATATTTTTATTGTTTTATCCAATATTTTCAGTTCTACTAGTTATATTTTGTATAGAACTAATTAGTTCTTCTTCATTTTCTATATTCAAAAGTTCATTTTCTTTTTTGAGAATATTATAAACTAATATAGATGTTAATATCGCTCTAAAAATTACTGAAGAACCAAAATGAAATTTATCTATACCACCATAGGTATTTAATAAATTTAATAAACCTCTACTCTTTTCTTGAAGTTCATTAACAGTATATTTAAAACACATGGCATATTCACCATATCCTTTAATTGTTGATTTATCTTTTAAAGTTGCGTTCGGATGATTATGGCATCCAACACAATGTCTCATTATAAAATATACTTTATATGTAAATGGATCCCATATTGGTTCTTCCGTGTTTATCTCATAATTATTAGAAAATCTTCTAACAATTGCTTTTGTTATATCTCCAGTTTTTCTATTTATAATAATTTGCAATATATCTAAATTATCAAATACATCCTTTCTACCGCCAAATTGTAGTGGTAATCCATATTCAGGGAATCCATATTCAGGGAATCCATATTCAGAGAATCCATTAAACTTATCTCCTATATTAGAATCAACGTCATATACTTTCTCTCTTTCAATTAATTTGGCATCTTTTTCTTTACTAATATAATTATATAATTCGTTCATTAATTCTGTTAAAAATGATGAATGAGATATTATTAACGATCCGTTAAATTGTGGTGTAACATCTTCTTTTATTAATAAATCTAAAAATTTATTAGCATTTGAATCACTAGAAATTAAATGATTGCCTGTTTTAGAGAGACCTTTCCCTAAATATAAATCATCATCAAATGATGCTGTAAACGCGCTAAAATATTCTAGAACTTTATTTTCTATTTTAGGAGCATTTACTTTATCAAATATTTCAGATAATTTCTTTGGAGTTTTTAATGGACCAACATTAAAAACTTTTATTTTTTCATTACAATAAGGATAAATTGTATATTTATAATTATATATTGAACCTAGTTCTTCTTTTAATTCCCTAAAATATAATGATAAATCATTATCTGTATTTATATTGCAATTATCAATATCATAATTACTAATATGATTTGTATTTATTCTTGTGACATTTACACTTAAATCTGGATATTTTAGACGGTCTTTATTTTTTTTTACAAATATTGTATCATTATCTATAGATAGTACCCCACCCTTGAATTTGCGGTTTTTGTTACGTGTGTAATTTTTATTATATTTTTTTGATTTTTTTGATTTTTTTCTATTCATATTTTTTTTTCTTCTACTGTATTTATCTTTTACTACACGTCTTGTTTTTCTTTTATTGTGTTTTTTTAATTGTTTTTTTGTTATGGTCATATATATATAACATTATATATTATTTATTATATTAGTAAGAATGTCTATATTTATTTCATCCATTTCAACATGACCTTCCCATAAATATCTGCAAAACGCCCAAATAATACAATAATCTAATCTGTACCAATCACTATGATTAAATATTAAATATTTATATAAATTTAATGGTAGTAATGATAAACTATTACGGGGTAATACATATGATAATTGCACGAATTTATTAACTGGATTTTTTGTTTTTATTTCAATTAAATCGGTATCAAAATAAGGAACAAATTTTATTAAATCACATAATAAAGGTGGATAATTATAATTGTATTTCCATCTCCAATCGGGACACGAAGATGTGTAATATTTAAAAGTCCACTCTAATCCTTCTAAATAATTAAGCGAAAATTGTTTACATCTATTTTCGTTATTTTCACTTTGAAATAGTTCTTTATAGTATCTAGATTGCCATCCATCTCGACCAATATTAATATATTCTTCAATGCGTCGATCTAAAAGTGGAATATTTAACTTTTTATCTAAATCTGATCGTTTTTTTAATTTTTCAGACATTTTTCTTCGAAGTTTCATTTCTTCAATACCGTATTGTTCTTCGTTATTAGCTAACTCTTGGATTATTTTACGAAGATTTTTCCAAATAATTTTATTATCTTTAATAATTGTATCGTTATTACTACCAAATAGCATCTTATATGTACCTAATAAATATGAAATTCCATTACTTCGTAGTGATAATACTGGAAAATGGGGTAAAAAATCGTTACCAAGAAAAAAACATAAAAATATATAATCATGAATACAATCCTTCTCATTATTATTTTCTCTCATATTATCGTTTATTTCTTCACCCAATTCATATATATCTAGTAAATATTGTTCATTTGGAGATAAATTTTTATTCAGCGAATTAATAAAGTGTGGAGTTTCTCTGAAAAGAAATATATTACTTGAAATATTTAAGGCTATCAGTGATAGCATTATTAAATCTGCATCTAATCCATAAATAATAGTATTTGTTTGGTTATGATATTCTTTCTCTTGTCTCATATACTCAAAGATTTTATGCTCACCTTCACCAGGTTCATCACTGTCATAAATTATAACATCTAGACATTCATTATTATATTTGGAAAAATAATTATGAATATATTTATTCAATTTATTCATAAATAATGTGCCTGGTGTAATTGAACATGTATCCCATGATACTTCATTTTCTTCGTTTTTTTGTATCCAACTTTTATATCTACGGTTTCGTTGCTGTTCTAATTTTGCAACTGGTGCTACACCATCAAGAGCAATAATAACATTATTGGTTGGATTAATATATGTTATATAATGTTCTATTCTTGCACATACCCATTTCATAATTTCAATTTCATAGTCACTATTAATTTGCATTTTTAAAGAGTTTACAGCATCATATACTATTGAATTTGTATCAATATATAAATTATGTACATGGATTTTATTTTTTTCAAATTTTTTTAAAATAGAACTATGTTTTCTTATTAATTCTGCGAAATAATTGGGAATACCCATTACATAATTAATATGCTAGTATTTTTAAATCATATATAAAATATAAAATACATTTTTTTAAACATAATTAGATAAATAATAAAAAAAATAAAAGTATCATATAATATAATATATGAAAAACTACAAAATTAATAGTAATAAATATGCAGAAATTTTAGAGGAAATTGAATTTCTACAAAAGTTGATCAATGATAGTTTTTCACCATTACACCATTATAAAATGCTAGATATTATATCTGGTAATGAATTAAATATTACAATATCATCATTAGAAAAATTGTTTATTACATTATCCAATATAACATTGAACATAAATACTAATATTGATCTTGATATAGAAGCTATTATAAAAGTAATTAATGAAATAAAAAATGAATTAATTTTATTATTTAGTAAATCCGGAAGTGGAAATTTAAATGATTTATTAAAATTAATATTTGGAGACAAATATACAACTAATGTACTAGATAGTAATTATTATAAAAGTAAATATAGTGCTATAAATAATTATTGCAAACCGGTAAATATTAAAATATTAAACTGGAAACATAACACAAATAAAAAATCAAATAAGGATATTATACATAAAAATAGAATTATTGATGATTCTACTATAATTGAGTCAGCTGACATGTTAGAATGTTTCGATTTATCTAGAAACAATAAAAACTTTCACATTAAAGTATATGGAATTAGTGTAACTATTCATGATAATAAAAATCAAAAAACATATTTATTTTCTTGTCTAATTGATGATGTTCTATTAACATGTGTTAATAATTCATTTATTAAAGAGAAATTAAAAGTATTAAATTTAGAGAAACCAAAGGACAATGAATTTAATAATGAAAATTGGAAAAACTTTTTTAATTATCTATCTCTTAAAGATTTATTAGTTTACAGTAATACAGAATTATATAATCGTTATATGAGCTATTTAAATCAATTGCAATTAGTTAAACAAAAAAATATTTCACAAATAGTAAACGAGTTTTTGAATTCAGAGTTATATATTCAAAGAAATATCATCATACAATTATTAATTAAAACACATGATAATGAATTTCAATATTTATCATATTTATTATATGATTTACTATCCAACGATAATCAAGGTACAATTGATACACTAGAGCAAACTATATTATATGACAGTTTACCGTGGAATTGTAAATTACATTTTAAGGATGCCATGAAGCGGACAATTAATTATACGAATTATTTATCAAACTTTGATACTAGTAAAATACCTTTAGAGCAACAAATTTGTTTAATGAAAGTAAGTGATAATGTTAAAGAAAAAGCTATGTTGAAATTAAAAGAAGTTAAAGCAAAATCTGATGATACTGGATCGAAAGCTAGACAATATTTGGATGGGCTGCTAAAAATACCATTCGGTGTCTATAAAGAAGAATACATATTAACTATTAAGAATGATATTAACTATACGTTCACAAAATTTTTAGAAACAATATCCTCTCATTCCGGTGAGATAATATTTGATATTTATGATAAAAAAGAAATTTATACTAATATTGAAATATTAAAAATAATCAATTACATAAAAAATAACTACATTACTGAAATTATAGATGATATAAAAAATAGTATTACAAACAGCTACTCTGATAAAAAAAAATCTGAACTAGTTAATGCTATCTCTATTATAAATAATATTATTAGTAACAATAAATTAAAATATGATAAAATAACAACAAGTAATAAAAAAAATTCTGAATTACTAGAAAATTTTAAAAAATTCATTGATCATAATATTGATAATAAAGACATAATAAATGTATTAATAAAAAGTTTACATATAAATAACAATAAAAACCATGTTAACTATGAATATATATTGTATATAAATGAAACAACTAAAGTATTAGAAGAAAAAATTAATGAAATATGTAAATACATTGATAATATTACATATACCTTAAACGACGCTGTATATGGTCATGATAAAGCAAAACGACAGATAGAAACTATTATCGGACAATGGATTAATGGTGAAAAAAATGGATATTGTTTTGGTTTTGAAGGGCCTCCGGGTGTTGGTAAAACTAGCCTTGCTAAAAAAGGTATTTCCAATTGTTTAAAAGATATTAATAATGAAAGTCGAAAGTTTTCATTAATAGCTATAGGAGGCTCTTCAAATGGTAGTACATTAGAAGGACATAACTATACATATGTAGGTTCTACATGGGGTAAAATCGTTGATATTTTAATTGAAAATAAATGTATGAATCCTATAATATTTATAGATGAATTAGATAAAATTAGTAAAACTGAACACGGTAAAGAAATTATTGGTATTCTTACACACTTAATTGATTCAACTCAAAACGATGGGTTTCAAGATAAATATTTTAATGGTATTGAATTAGATCTATCAAAAGCATTATTTATTTTTTCTTATAATGACGTTGAACTAATTGATAGAATTCTATTAGATCGAATTCATCGCATCAAATTCAAACATCTCTCTCTAGATGAAAAGATAATTATAACAAATAAATATATCCTTCCTGAAATATATAAAAAAATGGGATTAGAGAATATTATTTTCTTATCAGATGAAGTATTAATAAAATTAATTAATAATTATACTTGTGAACCCGGTGTAAGAAAATTAAAAGAAATATTATTTGAAATAATTGGCGAAATTAATTTATCAATCTTAAAATCAAAAGATACAAATATTACATTTCCAATTATAGTTTCATATGAAGATATCAAAAATGAATATCTCAAAGATAGAAGAGAGATTAGTATTAAAAATGTTAACGATATTGATAAAATGGGAGTTATAAATGGACTCTGGGCAAATTCTGTTGGTCAAGGTGGTCTTTTACATATTGAAGTAAAATTAATTCCATCAACCAATCTATTTGACTTAAAACTTACCGGTATGCAAGGTGATGTTATGAAAGAAAGTATGAATGTTGCAAAAACACTAGCGGTTTCATTAGTTAAAGATAAAGAAAATATTAATTTTAATGAATTTAGTGACAAATATAAAAATAATGGATTTCATATTCACGTTCCAGAAGGAGCCACACCAAAAGATGGTCCATCCGCTGGTGCAGCAATTACTACAGCAATATACAGTTGTCTAACTGAACAAAAAATTCGTAAAGACTTTGCTATTACCGGTGAAATATGTTTACAAGGTAACGTGACAGCAATTGGTGGATTAGATCTAAAAATTCTTGGAGGTATAAAAGCTGGTGCTAAAAATTTTATTTATCCAAAAGAAAATGAAAAAGATTTTTCTGATTTCTACAAAAAATATAAAGATAAAGAAATTCTTAATAATATCAATTTTTTTCAAGTTGATAATATATACGAAGTTTTAGAATTATTAATTGTAAAATAATTAATTTAATGAAAAAAAATTGATTTTATATATTCTTATACTTCAAATAAGGTATAAAAAGATATAAAATGCCGTGTATCACAATAACATTCGGGGATTCTAGTGAAAATCATGTTGGAATGGTAAAAAATGGTACTATATCCGATAATGGGTATAATAGTAATGACCTAGATAAAATTTCTAATTATTTTCGCAAAAAAGAAATTGAAAGAATAGATTTAACACAATATTTAGATGATACCAATAATTATTCTGGTAATAAACCAGAATTATTAATAATTAGAAATGCTATTGATAATCATTTAGAAATATTTAATGAATTAAATAACTTGGAATGGGATTCCAAGTATTTCGATATTAGAAGAAAAAAAGTATTAAATAAACATGCTCGAACTAATCTCTGTTTCAGTAAATATGGGCAAAACGCAGATTTTGAAAATAAAAAGGGTACAGTAATTGAATATGATAAGGTCCCACAATTATCAATTGCTAAAAATATACTTATCGAATCGGTTAATGACAATGAATTAGAATGTGAGGGTAATTTTTATAAAAATATTAATAAGAATGGAATCGGTTGGCATGGTGATGCTGAAAGAAAAAAAGTTATAGCAGCTAGATTTGGAGATAGTATGGGAATATCATTTAATTGGTTCAAAGAATGTAAACCAGTAGGAACTTTATTTAATACCATGATTAATAGTGGTGATATTTATATCATGTCCGAAAAAGCCACAGGTTATGACTGGAAAAAACGAAATATATACACTTTAAGACATAGTGCTGGTGCTGATAAATATACTAAACTAGTAAAATAGTTGTTTAATTTATATTATTATTGAAAAATTTAAGTTAATAATAATATATTAATATATATATCATGGCTATTAATTTAGGTCCGTATAATATTATACAGCTTATTGCGGCATTATCGCCATTATTTATATCGCTATTTATTTTTTTTACCACAATGTTTAATTCACAACCAATAAATAGTATAATATATCTATGTGGTTTAGTAATCGCTGCTGTATGTGATATTGGTGTAAGTAAATTAATTTCAAGTATAAAACCATCTTTCGGTGAAAAATTACCAGGCGCATCATTGAGTTGTAATGTTATTAATGGTGGTTTAATTAGCAATTCATCAGCATCAGTTGATACTACAATATTATTTTATATTATAGCATACTTATTGTTTCCAATGATATTAAATAAACTTGTTAATGCATATTTATTAGTATTTATTTCTATATTTACCATTTTAAATATTATATATCAATACACATACAAATGTTCTTCAATATTAGGAATTATAATTGGTGTAATTATTGGATTTGGCGTTGGTACAGGTTGGGTTTTTTTATTATGGGTTACGGATAAACAGCTATTATTATTTAATTCTGTATCATCTAACAATACGATATGCAGTAGACCATCAAAAACTAAATTTTTGTGTAAAAAAGTAAAGAAAAGTTCTATATAAATTTTATACTAAATGAGGAGAAATTACTTTTAAATTATTTATAATTTTCGTCATACTTTGTCTTCTATGAAATGACTCCATAAGTAACCTTTGATTATACACTTGTTTACTAAATACAATAATAAAATTACTTATAATCGCGTTTATTCTTGGATTTTTATATTTTTCATTTACTTGTTCTAGTGTAAATGTTTCTTTATTTAATCTTACATTTACTTTATTATGAAATTGTCTTAAAAATTCTTGTAAATGTAATTTAGATTGCATATTATTTATTAAAGATTTTTGTAATAATATTTTTGCATGTTCACTACAATCTGGACACGGTAAATTCGAACATATAATTTTTATTAAATCTATTATTGTATCTTTTACTACTAAAAAACTGTCTTCTTTAATAGATTCTCCAATACTATGAAATAAAGTCCATGTTATATTTCCCCATTCTTTTTTTGACATTATAATTAATATAAAGATTAATTATAATTATATTTAATGAATTATATAATTCAAGATAATATTGATTTTTTTAAAGAAATAAAAAACTGGAATGATGATGATGATAATGCCAGTAATTTAACAGATGATGAAAAATGTTTATTAACTAATTCTAAATTAGTCGACAATTTTATTACTCTTCCATGTAATCATAAATTTAATTATATGTCATTGTATCTTGAATTAATAAAACAAAAAAAAAATTATAATAAATATCTAGAAGTTACACATCTAAATATCAATCAAATTAAATGTCCATATTGTAGAAATATCTCCGATCAATTGATTCCATTTTTTAATATTGATAATATTACATCAATTAAAGGTGTAAATTGTCCTAGTAAATATTGTATGAAGATTAATAGTTGTACTTGGATAAATAAATCTGGTAAACATAAAGGTAAAATTTGTTCTGAAAATGCATATATATTAAACAATAATATTTATTGTGATAAACATCATAAAACAATACAAAAAAATAGCAATAATGATAATAATGATAATAATGATAATAGTGAAATTGAATCTAGTGAAAAATTTATTATGATAAACAAAAATTACAAAATTTTAGAACTAAAAAAAATACTAAAACATTATAAATTAAAAGTTTCTGGAAAAAAAAAAGAATTAATTACTAGATTAATTCTTGATAGTAAATCAAGTAATCATGTATTTTAATTATATCAAGAAAATATACTTATTATTAATAATTTAAATGTTTATTAATAATAATAATAATGGACCCTAAAGTTGTATTAAAAAATAATATTAAAGAATGGATTAAATATGACAGTGAAATCAAAAATCTCCAGAAATTAATTAAAGAAAGGAGAGATAAGAAAAAAATACTTACTGAAAATTTGATAAGTGTTATGAAAGACCACGAGATTGATTGTTTTGATGTAAATGATGGTAAAATTTTATTTACAAAAAATAAAGTTAAAGCACCTTTAAATAAAAATAACATTATTATTGCATTATCAAAATATTTTGATAATGATGATAGTGTAGATATAAATGATGTTGGTAAATTTATAATTGAAAATAGAGAGATAACAATTAAAGAGAATATAAAAAAAAAATAATATTATAATTATAATGTATTTTAACAACAAAAATACAATAATTGCTAAATTTAATATACAAAAAAACAAAATACAAGTAGATCACAGAGAGAATAATGATAATGATAATGATAATGATAATGATAATGATAATGATAATGATATAGATAACGATAAAGATAATAAGATTTTTGATGATAATATCAAGTGTAATTTTTATAAAAATAATAATATAATTACTTATTCTAATAATATTATAGTACCAAAATTAATAGATACTAACACTTACAATTACAAGATTAATAATTCTATTGTTAATGAAGAATTAAACTATGATAATGATACAGCATTTATTTGCATTTATAATGTTATTACAAAAAATATACAGAATCCGATGTTGTTATATTTATTATTCAAATCATCTAACGATAATAAATTATATTTTCCAAAAGTAAAATGTTCTGTCGAAGAAATTAATAACGCACTTAATACTATATTTAATAAAACGGATACAATACCATTATATAAAGGTTTCAAGGAATTTAATGGTATAAAATATATATTTTATCATAAAGTTGATGAAATACATATATCTAATCAACAATATAATGATAATTGGTGGTGGGCAAGCATTTATGAAATAATTAACACAAATAAAATACTAAATTTTCATATTGATCATTCAGTAAGTGAAATTTTTGAAACGGTTACAATATTATCATATTTATTTGATAAAAATGATCAAAAATTAATTACACCATGTATTGCATATTATGGAAATTATTATACATATATTAATTTTATTGCAATATTTGGTATCAATAAATCTAGTCCAGAGGATTCATTTGGTCCATATTATTATTTTACAAATTATGAAAATTCTTTAAAATATGCTATATGGAGTAAAGGTAAAAAAGAAATACATAGTGATAATAAATCTATAATTATAAACGATTATGGCTTGCATAAAAAGGGTGGTATTATTCGTTCAGCTATATTTACAGATAATACACTATATTATCTAAATAAAAATCATAATAATATAAAATATACTAATACAGAATGGATAAATAAATATGATTCAATATTTATATCATATACTAACTCTCATGATTCTTTAAATAACACACAAAAAATCAGCAATAAATATATCTTAAAAAATTTTAATCAACAATACACGTTATCATATCATTATGTTAATACTGATATATATATAAATAATTCTAAAATGACTGTAAAAAATTTTAATATTGAATAATATTAAATACTATTATGAATTTATTTAATAAAATAATGTATGGTAGTTTTAGCATATTATTTATGATTATTGTAATACCACTTATATTTAATTTTTTAAACATATCTTTCGCATCATATTCAATTTATTTAGCATGGTTTATAGCATTAATTATACTATTTTTATTCTTACCACAAGAATTTCCCGGATTCTTTAAATAGATTTAATTAAATTATATAAAATTGAACTAAAGTTAATATTAATAATAATAATAACATAAATAATATTATTATGGAAAAAAGATTAGGAAAAAAGTTTGATGGCCATTTTATGGAATTTAAGAATGATATTAAGGATTGGTTTGATGATAACCAATGTACTGTAACTGGAAAAGTAAATAAAAGTGAGTTTTTGAAATTTATATATGATTATAATAATGTTGAATTATCAAAAGAAGATTTTCAGAAACGTAAACGTGTTAAAAATATTGTACCTCAATACGAAAGATGTTGCGCTAATAGAGCAAACGGGGAACAATGTACGCGGAGAAAAAAAGATGATAGTGATTATTGTGGGACTCATAGTAAAGGAACACCTCATGGTATTATAAGTAATAAAGTTGAAAATATTCAGAGTACAAAAAAAACCCTTATTTGGGCAGAAGAAATAAAAGGTATTTGTTATTATATTGATGAGCAACTGAATGTTTATGATTTTGAAGATATTATTAAAAATAGAGATAATCCAAAAGTTATTGCACAATATGAAAAAAATACAATTGATAACGCAACCATATATTCAATTCCACAATATGGAATTTAAATACAATTATAATATATAATATATAATATATATTATATAATGGACAATAAATATGATAAAGAATTATTTTTTTCTAATAAAGATGGTTTTAATAATGATCAATTAAATGAAAATAATCAAGACCCAGATAGTAAAAATTCGATTATTTTAATATCAATATTAAAAAAATGCAATATTACATGTATTAATATTAATGATATTAATGGTATTATTATAGAGAGAAATATTTTACTTAACACTGATACATATTTATCTATTTTAGATGATAATCCAGATATAAAAAAAATATTAAGCTCTTCAAAATATACTTGTGCTCAAAAAACGGCACAAGATAAGCAGAAATGGCCATTGATTAATTTATTGCGCCAATTACTAAAAAATATTAATTATAATTTAGAACCTAAACGAATCAGTGATGGATACACTAAAGATGGTATAAAAAAATATAAAAGGTTTTTTATCATAAAAAAATAATAACATCATATATTATTATATTTATACATGTTGTTATTTAACATAATTTTATATTCATACTCTAGTATGTGTATGTTAATGAATAATTATCACAATAAAATAATAATTCCATATATTAATAATATACATAGTATACGTTGCAATACTAATTTAGGTATACCTATTACACCATATTACAATAAAAAAGCAAATTTTTTAAATTACAATATACCTCATCAAAAAACTTTATCAACTATTAATACTAGTTTTATGAATATCGATAATATTAAACATATCTATAATGAAATTGTAAAAAAAGTATTTGTAAAAAAACATATTGATGTTTATATACATATAGAAGAGCTATATTCTTCTATGAAAATATATCATATAGGTGTATCATTCTATAATGGTAAACAGAATATACGCTTTGATTATAGACCTTTTAATGAAGATAAAAGTTATATTAGTGATAAAAATAGAGATATAACATTTAAAGATAGAGCAATTGATGTCAAAACATTGTATTGGGGTACAACTAATATGACAATTGAAGAAATAATCGATTGTGAGATGCAATTAACTAAACGCTACAAACATTATTTTCTTGGTATAAATGATTGTAGACATTATGCTCATCGAATTACTAAAAAAACTACTGGGATTGGAACTCCTATTTGGAAATTGAAAAATTTATGGAATAAATAACTATAAAATTAATATAATAATTTAGAATTTATATGATTTTCAATTGATAATTTATTAAAATAGCTTATATTAGAATATATTAATATAGAAATATATATAAAAAATATTTTATTTGCTATGATTATATTTTCTTGAAAAGCGATAAATGACACAGTTAATCCATACATACCCAACGGATATCTGATATAATTATTTAATACACTAGAAATATTTTTTTGTCTAATACTACTTATTTTATTATGTTTAACTAATGTTAATAATCCATAGTCAATTCCACCAGGGATACCACAACCTGATATAATCCATAAACTTATTATATTATTATTCCAATAGTATATACATGGTAATACTCCCAATAATACAAATAATATGTGATGTATAATTTCTATTCTAGACAATATTAATTTTATTCTTAAATGATACAAATGTAGAAGAGTAATATAATATATAATTACATCTGATTTATTATTTACTATATTTTTTATAGGTGATTTAAATAATAATATTGTATCATTGATACAATAATAAGAAATTATAAAATTAATTATAGAATGAAGCTGAAACCATCTAGCTTTTTTTGTAAATAATCTACATAGAATTATATCTATTGTTGGTATTACTATAACAGGTTCAATAAAATCTTTATTATAAAAAAATAATGTCATTATGTTGTTATAATAAATATATATTTATATATTTTTTATTATATTTAAATTACCGTCTATACTCAACTAAAGGATTATAGTCTAAATCTGTGCAAGATGATGTTAATGTAGATTCTCCTGTTTTTTTACAATGACAACCGGGTAACGCCGCTCCATGTAATGTAACTCCATTAGTAGGTGGCGCATACATATTTGTTTGACAACTTGGTGAATTTGGTATACAAAAAGCATTCCATGGTTTCATATTAAAAGTATGGTAATTATCATAGTTAGTAAAGGTTACACCTTCACGAATGTCTCTTTGATATGCTATTGTAGCCAATAATACCGTTAGAAAAATTCCTATCCCGGCATACATTTCTTTTGTCATTCTAACCATTTTTATTATATAATAACATAATATTATTTAATATTATCTAATATTATTTAATATTATGTAATTGCATTAAATACTTACTTTTTATTTTATCGAAAGTGTTTAAATATTCTAGTATATATATGTGTAATAGACATATATATAATGCATGGTGAAAATTCTATTTTAGATCTAATTAAAATGAAATTTATTATGGGTATGGAATCAAATAATTCTATTTACAGTTATGTAACTAGTTCTTTTTTGATTTTACTATTAACAATTTTAATGAATAATAAATATATGATGTATTCTATTTTTTATGAGTGTTTTGAATATATTAATCATAAATATTTTTATAGATATAAGTATAATTATATTTATCTTGACGGAAAAAGAACCACTAGAACTGGTGAATATGTTTGTAGAACCGATAATCTTTTCAGTTATAGATTTCAGGCGTTATGGAATCATATTAATAGTAGTAAAGTTATTAATTTGAAAAATGATATTAATTCGATCAAAGAATATCCTACTAGTGGTTCACATGTTAATGAAAATTATGAAGATTATAAAAATAATGATAATGATAATGATAATGATATTGATCCGTTATCAAAAGATATATTTATTGTTAATCAAAATAGTCGATTTATTATTGGAGATAATATATATTGTCAAGTAAAATCAGACATTGATAATCTTGATAGAGATTCAACAAAGAAAAACATGTCTATTTCTAGTGAGAATATTATGATTAAAGTTTATAGTAATTGTCATTCTCTAAAATATTTGACTAATTTTATTGATGATATTACAAAAACGTATATTAATAATATTTATAATAAACGTTTAAATAAACGATTTATTTACTCATTTATTGGAGCATCACCAGAACGAGAACGTAGTTATAATAATTTTTCTGTATGGGAAGAATGTGAATTTATTTCCACTCGAAATTTTAATAATATATTTTTTGATGAAAAAAGTAAAATAATGGACAAAATTAATTTTTTTAACAATAATTTTGAGTGGTATAAAAAAGAAGGTCATCCATATACATTAGGTATTGGACTATATGGTCCTCCTGGAACAGGAAAAACTTCTATAATTAAATGTATCGCAAATGAATTAAACAGACATCTTATAGTAATTCCTTTAAATAAAATTAAAACACAACGCGAATTTTCCAACTATTATTTTGAAAATCAATATTCAAAATATAATAAAACTGATAGCGTAGATTTCTCTAATAAAATTATTGTATTAGAAGATATCGATTGCATGATTGATATTGTAAAAGATAGAAAATCTGATACAAAAGTATTTACTTCCAGTGATGATGATTATGATACATTATATGATGAAGATAATAATGATCTTGATAATGATCTTGATAATGATCTTGATAATTTAGAAAATAAAAAATACAAGGCTATCTATAAAAAATTATCCAAAAAAATAGACAAAAATAATATGTCTTTTTGTTCTAACAATACATCAGATAACATTACATTATCATTCATTCTTAATATTATTGATGGTATTCGAGAAACTCCTGGTAGAATTTTAATAATTACCAGTAATAAATATAATTGTTTGGATAAAGCACTAATTAGACCAGGTAGAATTGATATTAAATTAGAAATGAAAAATGCTACAGTTCAAACTATCTGCAATATGTATACCCATTATTATTGTAAAGAATTATCGCAAGACGTAAAACATAAATTAATAGACTATAAAATTAGTCCTGCAACTATTGTTAATATTCACCTAGCATCTAATAACAGCAATGAATTTATTGATAATCTTCTAAATTATTTTTAATAATAAAATATTATTTAACTATTTTATTATTTGTTGGTATTTTTAAATGCTAGGTAGTGGTGCTAAACATAATTTTATTTCACCTAAAGATGCTACATTATATTTTACTACTAAAGGTATATCATTTTCTAAATAAATTTCAATCTGACTACATAAATTTGTACATTTAATAAAATATCCCAGGTTTTTTAAAGAAAATTCTCCTTGAATAATTTTACTGTTATCTTGTTTTTGTATAAATTCCATACTTCCATCAGCTTCAGTTCTACGAATTTCAGCACTTGCAAATTGTCCTTGACATTTAAAGATTAATTCGTTCCCAACGGATTTTATTTCAAGTTTATCTGATATACACGATAAATCCCTAATTATTTTTTGAAAATCATTAGATGGTAAATTTAAAATTGACGCAAATTTAACTTCCGGAACCTCTAATTCTTCAGAATCTGGTTCAATTAATCGAAGTTTTTGAGTTTTACATTGCTTAATATCTCCATTCTCAAATTTTAAACCTAAATGGTGAACTATACCATCTGTATAATCGGTATTCTCAATATATATTGTTAATGTATCATCATTATCTATTGTATTAATTAATTTAAACAAATGAAACATATTTACACCAATAACTATTTTGTCACTTTTACATTCATATTTTTCAAAATTTACAGCTGCTAAAAATAAATGAGCTAGGATTGTATGTGATTTATCCATATTAATTATTCTAATACCATCAGGTTTAAATGTAATATTTGTTTCTAATAATATATCTTTTAATGCAGTCATTAATGTTCTGAATGGCGCAATTTGAACTGTTTGAATAGTTAATATATTATTATTGTCTTGGCTCATTATATAATTACTATTTACGCGAATCTTTTAAATACTTATGGAAGATAATAAAATTGAATAATTATTATATAATAATAATTATATATTATTATTATGTTGGTTAGTAAATATAAACACTTGGCTAATAAAGTTAAATACCCTAACCGTGTCATAAATACTAATAAAATTAAAAAACTAATTAAAGATAACATTTTAAATTCCTGGGATTTATATGATATTAATCATTATAATGATTATAAAAACTTCAATAAAAACATTAATAACCCTACATTTGAACATATATGGCCATCTTCATTTATTTCAAAAAAAATAAAATATGCTCATTATGATTTACATAATTTACATATTACAGATAAATTTTATAATATCCATAGAAGCAACTACAAATATCATGAAAAATATATGTATAGCGACTCTCTTATTATTATTAAAAAAAATCAAAATTATTTTACAAAAAAAACTATAGAAAATAATGACTATAGTAATTTAAATAATAAATTTAACTATTTATGTAACACCCAACATATATTTATCCCTATCATGTACTCTAGAGGTATTATTTCTAGAAGTATAATGTATATGCTTGCTTTATATGGCAATCAAAATTATATTAATTATATTATAGATTATGATATAATGTTAAAATGGAATATAAAATACCCCCCTTGTGATCGTGAAATAGAGAGAAACGAGAAAATATTTTTACTCCAAGGAAATAAAAATCCATTCATTAATGAATACAAAGTATAAATAAGTATAAATAACTATATATATTGTGAAAACTGTAAAGAAACAAGGTAGTAAAAAATCTACGCGCAAAAAAATCGACTCTTTAGAAAAAAAGAAGGGTCTATAATTGTTAAATTTTTAGAGACTTTAAATTTAGTAAAATTATATCATTGGAAAACGCGTAGTTATACAATTCATAAAGCTACAGATGAATTATATACAAAACTAAATCTACATATTGATTCATTTGTAGAAGTTTTACTCGGAAAACAAGGTAATCGAATTAATCTTATGACAAGAAAAACAATATCATTAAAAGATTTTAATTCGGTTGAAGAATTTAAAAATGAAATGATTAAATTTAAAATTTTTTTGTTTGATTTAAATAATAATCAAGTATTAAAATCAATGAGAAATACAGATTTATTTAATATTCGCGACGAAATATTATCGAGTGTCAACCAATTCTTATATTTATTAACATTTAAATAAATATTTTTATTCTTTTTTTGTTGCATTATAGTATATGGTTAACAAATGCCCACCTGGAGTTATTTGCATTGAAAATTTAACACTTGTAATATTATTTCTCTCTATGATTATAATCTTAATCTTCATTTTTAACTCTAATATTCGTAAAAAAATATCAAAACCTATTAAACAAAATATTAATTATAATATTGATTATCCACAAAATATGCCAGATATTTATTCACAACCTGGTTATTCATTTTCTAATATAGATAATGACGTTCTTATGAATCCATATGAACCGCCTGTAAGAGATAATCGAATATTTCCATTTATTCGCCCAACAAATCGTATCCCCATAAATATACAAACTCAAACATTCGATACTTCATACAGACAAGTTGGTATATTAACTAGAAAAAATGGTAAGGAAACTATATTACCATTAATGGGCGCACCCTTAATAACTAATAGAGATAAATGGAATTTTTATACTTTATCAGAAAAAAATAATATGATTAAACTACCTATAACATTTAAAAATAGAAGATGTATGAGTGAACAAGGTTGTGATAATATATATAATGGTGATATTGTTTATGTTGAAGGGTATAATGACGCATTTAAAGTTACAACATATGATTCTAATATTATGCGGTATTTACCCTTCTTATAATATTCAGGTTTAACAATCTATATTATTGTAATAAAATTATAAAGGTGGCGGTTTTAAATCTTCAAGGATGTAAATTAATGTGTATTAAGTATATATGAAAAAAAACAAACAATTATTTTTTTCACATACCTGGAAACCAGATAATTTAGGTAGAAACACACATGAACGAGTATACGAAATTGTAAAAAAAATACGTGATAACGGATGGACTACATGGTTTGATGAAGAAGATATGGGTGGAAATATTGATGCCGCAATGGCCGAAGGTATAGATAATGCCGACGCCATAATGGTATGTCTAACAGAAACATATTGTAAAAAAATTAATGATACTGCAAAAAATCCAAGAAATAGAGATAATTGTTTAAAAGAATGGACATATGCTAATGCTCGAAATAAATTATTAATTCCAATAATAATGGAACCGTGTTTATTAAATCAATCTGAATGGCCACCAGGTATAGTATCTTTATATTTAGGCTCAACATTATATATTGATGCATCAAAAGATGATATTAATAATGCTGTAATTTTTGCAAATAATTTTTTATTAAAACATGGTATACAACCGAATAATAAATCTCAAAAGTTATATATAAATATTTTTAATAAAATACAAAAAAATATTGATGAACCAATATCACCTTTAAAAATCAAAGGTTTATCAATAATATCAAGGTGTACCCCATCATCGCCAAAACATTTTCGTATTACATCACCAAAATTATCACCGAATTCAATTCAAAAAACACAAGAAATAATATCACCGAATTCATCACCGAATTCATCACCAAAATCATTACTAAAAAAAAATTATAAATTAACTTCAAAAAATTCTAATATAATAAAAACGCCGCAACTAACATTTCGATGTTTTAAGTCAAAAAAAAAAAATTTACATCGCCCAGCACCAGAATTACCAAATAATATAACTAACGATACATCAAATAATAAATCAAATAATACATCTA
>Ga0228642_1000076_pt1 | contig 41508 bp, 7 predicted proteins | sample 53DmetaG_FD_190071 | JGI IMG/M metagenome (GOLD analysis project Ga0228642, IMG submission 190071) | Seawater microbial communities from Monterey Bay, California, United States - 53D | ecosystem: Environmental > Aquatic > Marine > Coastal | place: USA: California | collected 2016-09-29
TTAGATATTAATTATTTAGATATTAATTATTTAGATATTAATTATTTAGATATTAATTATTTAGATATTAATTATTTAGATATTAATTATTTAGATATTAATTATTACTAATTAATTTTAATTTAATATTTTCAATATCATTTTTTAATTCTTTCATATTATTATATTGAAAATATACAAAATAAATAATAATTATAAAACCGATTAAGTATATATCAATCATTTTATTTAATACTACGTATGCTATAATTAATATTACTGTAGTTTTATTTTCTATTAAAAAATTGAAAATATCCTTTAAAGAAAACATTATATTAATATAATATAAAAGAATATGGATAATTCTATTAAAAGTAAGATTAAATTTTTTAATTCCTTAAATAATAATAATAATAATAATAATAATAATAATAATAATAATAATAATAATAATAGTAATAATAGTAATAAAGTAAAAGAAAAAGTATCATATTGGAATAAATATAAAACAAAAACAATAATAGCATTTGGAAGACATAATACAAAAAAAAATAAAAATAATAATGTAATTGATAATAAAAATAATAATGTAATTAATAATAAAAATAATAATGTAATTGATAATACTACAGTTGATAATAATGTAATTGATAATAAAAATAATAATGTAATTAATAATAAAAATAATAATGTAATTGATAATAATGTAATTAATAATAAAAATAATAATGTAATTGATAATAAAAATAATAATGTAATTAATAATAAAAATAATAATGTAATTGATAATAATGTAATTAATAATAAAAATAATAATGTAATTGATAATAATATAATTAATAATAAAAATAATAATGTAATTGATAATAATGTAATTAATAATAATGATAATAATGTAATTGATAATAAAAATTTAAATTTAAATTTAAATAAAAATAAAAATAATAATTTAAAAAAAAATATAATCAATAAAAAAGCTATAAATACGATAATTATGAGTAATAATAAAAATAAATATAAAAAAGATAATGATAATTTACAACATTATCATAATTATATTTAAGTTATAAACCTATTTTTTTTCTGTAATATAAATATAAATGTCTAACAATAAAGTTACTAATTTAGCTATTGGATTGGCACATATTAAAGAATTACAAAATACAAGTAATAATATAATAACATATCAACCTGATGTTAGTTATTTAAAATTAGAAGGAAATTTATCAGTTAGTTATAATTTAAATTTATTAAATCAACACCTGGGACAAAATGGAAAAAATGGTTTTGGTGATATGATATTATTAGAAAAAGATGAAAATAAATCTTTAAACTGTGAAGGAAGTTTTAGTATAAAAGAGAATATTAATATAGAAAAGAATTTTATATTAAATAATAAATTTATAACAAAAAAATATGATGAAACCGAAAGTACTAATTTAAAGATAAGTGATAAAAGAGTAGGTATAGGTACAACAAATCCTGATTGTATTTTAGATATTATTGATAAAAAAAATTGTACTATAAATGATATTATAGAATTAAATATGGATTCAGCAATAAAAATACCTTGTGGTAATGATGATGAAAGACCTTGGACTGGAAATGCAATTGAACAAAAAAAAAAATATGGAGGTTTTATACGTTATAATACTCGTAATAAATTTTATGAGGGTTACTCTTCTGGAACTGGTTTAGGAGGTGCATGGACAACATTAGGTGCTATGATTGATATAGATGGTGATACAGCAATATCATTTCAAAGAAATTTTTATTTAATAAATGAACATAGATTTATAACAGATGGGATAAATAGATTATTTGATAGTTATACTAATGATAGTAGTAAAAAACAATTAATTACATACTGGAATAATAATAATTGGAATTTTAATGTTATAAATAATCATGGTAATTTACAAGATATTAAAACATCATTATTTGATGATAATATTATAGATTTTTCAACATATGGTTTAACAAATAAAGTTATAATTAATTTTAGTTTTATTTCAACAAAAATTACTGGTTATTATAATTATTCACGTACTCATGATATTTATGATGATAATAATCCAACATATAATTTTAGAAATAAGGAATTTGAATTAGATAGTGAAAATATATTAAATATAGGAAGTATAAGCATATATCCTAATGATGGGAATACAGACATGCCTAGTAAATTAGTATTACAATATTCAAATAATGGCACTTCATGGAAAAGTGCTAAATTAGTAGATGGTGTAGACATATCTAATGGATATAAATGGGATATTAATTTTGTAAAAAAATATAATTATTATAGACTTATATTAGAGAATTCTAATAGTAATATTATAATTAAAAAAATAGGAATTTCAAGTTGTCAAATAAGTGGAAGTAATATAAATGATTTATATGCATATAATTTGTTAGATTTAGATGTAGGAAATAATACAGTTTTAACAGCATCAACAGATAATGGTTTTATAGATGAAAATAATCCGGTGAATATTGATATTAATTTAATGGAAAAAGAACAAATAGATTGGATAAAATTATATCCATCTTATACAAAACCACCTGAAAATGCAGTTCTTAGTAATTCAATATCAAAAGTTAATTTACAAAGTTCAATAGATGGTGTAAATTATACTACTAATTCGGTATTAGAATTTAGTGTACTTGATGATGTAAACCATAATTGGAATAGTGGAGTATATAAAAAAGAGATAACGGATTTAAAAACACAATATATTAGATTACAAGTATTAAATACTTTAAGTGATTCAACATCAGTAGCATTATCAAATATAGAAATTTCAACAGAAAAAAAAATTGATGATGATATTACAAGATTTTTTACAGGAGATGGATATAGTATTCCAACAGATAGTAGTTCTATAACATATTATAATGATTTAAATAAAGGAACATTTGAATCATTTGAATATACATCTAAAAAACAAGTAGCAGAATTAGAACCTAATGGTGATTTATTAATATCACAAAATTATGAATTAGAAACAGACAGTGGTAATAATAGTATTAATAAACCTTATTATACTAATAATTCAACTGGTACTGAAACAGAAAAAAGACAAGGAAGACCAAGTATAGTAAATGACTATAAAAATAATCAAGGTAAATTAACTATTATAGGAAATATGAGTACAATAGGACATACTATAAGATATAATTATGTTAGAGATACTTATATTATAAGTAACATAGTAAAGGATGGTAATACTAATCCTATTTTAATTACATTAAAGGAAATACATACTATAGAAAATGGTAAAATTATAAAATTTTTAAATATAAATGGTATGACAGAATTAAATTATACTTTTTCTAATAATTACCCTAAATATAAAGTTATAGAAACAAATAGTAGTAGTAAAACATTTAGAATAAAAAATTATAATAATTCATCTATAGATAGTAACGGGTATAGTGATTTTACATTTAATGAATTTAATAAAATAGTTATATTTGATGAAATTCAAACAAATGAGGGAGAATTTATTATAAAAGACCATATTAAACTTTCAGGTTCAAATACAAATCCGTATGTTAGTTCAAAAGTATTATATTTAACACCAAATAATGATGTAAATAAAGAAGTAGTATTTCAAAGTGATGATACAAATATTACAGCAAATGTATCAAGCGGAAGTCATGGTAATATTTATTTTAAACCAAAAATTGCAGTTGATAAATTAAGTATTGAAAGTAATATTAATATTAATAGACCAACTAGTTCTGATAATTATCCTCTTTTACGTTTTTATTCAACATCAAATCATGATTTTGGTAGTATTGATGGTATAAATATGGATATTACAACAGTTGATAGTGGAAGTGTTCCAGGATTAAAAGATGGTAATTTAGAAATATATCATAAACAAAGTAAATCATTATATTTTAATGGTTTTAATACTATTAAAATACCTAAAAATGCTGATATAACAAATGATTTTAAAATTTATAGAGATACACTACCTATTATAACAAAATGTACAGTTGAATTTTGGTTTAAGCGAAATAGATTAATAACTTCTAAAGAAACATTATATAGTCAAAGTGATAGTTCAACACCTCATAATTCAATTGAAATATATATTGAAAATTATAAAGTTTATTGTAGTCTAATTATGAATTCAGTTACTAAACAAGTAAATATAACAAGATTAATAAATAATAAAGATTGGAATCATTTTTGCTTTAGTTTTAATAATGATAGTTCATTAAAAGGATATTTAAATGGTATAGATTTATCAAATGATATAATACCATTAGTTACAAATTTTATAGAAGTTAATTCAAGTGATATTTATTTAGGTTCTAATTATCCAGGTAATTATATACAAGGATATATGAAAGAATTTAGATTATGGAGTATTGAAAGAACTTCAATAGAAATTAAAAATAATTATGATAGATCTATTGGTAGAAATATTGAAGGATTATTAATTTATTATAATCCATTAGAAAATATTTATAATATAATTGATAGTTTAGTTATAACTCAAAATAGTAATAATAATTATATTACACAACAATTTGATAAAAATCAATTAAATAATCAAATTCAGAACACTTCAATACAAAATAATGTAACTTTTAGTGGTCGTGAAGATGGTTATATATATGAAAATTTACAAACTCATATTAATGATGGTAGCAATAATTGGATTATAACTGATAAATGTCCTACATTAAATATAACAATTAAAAATAATAATGTCCATTTAATAGAAGTAGTTAATAGAGGTAAAAATTTACAAAATAATGATATTATAAGAATTTTACAAAGTACTTTTAATGGAGAAACAGATACATATTTAGATATAAAATTAGATAATACAATAGACATTTCAGATAATGTAATGTCTGGAGTATATTATAATTTAGAAACAATAACTAATGGTTCAGGTTATGGTTTGAAATGTGATATTAAAGTTGATGATAATAATAAAATAGAAGAAATAACATTAAAAAAAGGTTATAATTATAAATTTAATGATACAATTACAATTTTATCAAGTCAATTAAATTTAATGAATGTAAATTCTCAAATAAATAATGTTGATATTATTTTAACTATACAAAATAATGTTAAACATACAGAAATTAATTTTCAAGGAAATCCAAGTATAAATATAGATGGAACATTATTTGATGGAACTGGTGATTATTTTGAAATACCTGCAAATATAGTGCCACAACTATCTAATTCAAGTGTAACTATTGAATTTTGGGCATATGTAGATAGTACATTTATTAATGGTGATGCTCACGTTTATAAAATTGGTAATTCGTCCGGTCATAATGATGGTGATATGTCATTTTCATTTTATAATGATAGCGTGCAAAGTTTGACTATTTATGCACAATTTGCTTCAAGTTTAAATCAAAAAAGATTTATTAGTATTGGAAATGATGGAACATTACTACAATATTTAGATTCTTGGCATCATTATACTATACTTAGAAATCATAATGATAATACATCAACTGGAAATATAAAATTATTTGTTGATGGTATTGACCTAGGAGTATCATATACAAATTATGAATCAGATCCAGGTATAAATTGGAATTTAAATGGATTAGGAACTATTGGTAATAATTTTAAAGGTTCATTAAAAAAATTTAAAATATGGAATAGTCTTATAACTCAAACAGATATACAAAATTCAATAAATAATACAGACGAGATAATATTAAATGATATAATAAACCAAACTAATATTACATCAAATTTAGCACCAGTAAATTTACAATTATATATTCCATTATATAATTTAAATAATTATATATATAACCCTCAAACTATAATATATCCAACAACTAGCTCTAGTGCTACACATACAGGAATTGAAGACTTATCAATTAATTATGATAATAATAAAAATAATAATTATCATGGTATATCAATTCATGATAATAGTTCTCCTATAATTAGTAGTAATATAATACCTAATATATTTAAAACTGGAATGTTAAATAGTACTACTAATAATATTGAAATTAAATCAACAGATAATACATTTTTAAGTTGTAAAAATAATTTAAATATTACATCATTAGGAGGTATAAAAATTGATAATTTGGATAATAATAGTGATAATAATAAAGATTTAGTAATAAAAACAGGTAAAATAAATATTTTATCGAAACAAAACGTAGAAAATAGTATAATGCTAAAATCAAGACACAATGCAAGTGAAATAAATATTTATAATAATAAAGGATTAAAACCTAATCAAGAAAAATTTATAAAAAGTAATAAAAGTAATATAATATTAGATGGTATAACTGATTATATACAAATAGGAGCAAAAAGTAATTTTGATAATAATGAATTATATTCATCATTTTATTTAGAAGATTTATCAAACAATACTGATAATGATGGTAATAGTGCATCCTTATCAATACCATTTCATTTAGATCATGAAAATGATACAAATAAATTGGAATTTACAGATTATACTATACAATGTTGGTTTAAAAAAGAAAAAAAACAGTCATTAACTTTTGACGGAACAAGTGATTATTTTGGAATACCAGCAAATATTGCACCACAATTAGCAAGTTCTGATTTTACTATTGAATTTTGGGCTAAATTTGATACTTTGGGTGGTGCAATATATGAACAAGGTACAGCAGTTAATCATGATAGATTATTAATAGAAACATTTGATAACACACATGGTAGTTTTCCTAATAATTTAGTTCTTACATTTTCAGGTGGTGCTGCATTTTGTAGTGTTAATAGTATAACAACAACTAATTGGAATCATTTTGTAATTATTTATACTGAAAATACAAATAGTGTTTTATTTTATTTAAATGGAGTTAGTAAACAACCTGATTCATATGATGATGATGGTTCAAACATGCTAGGTTCAACAACAGCATCAGGTAATATTATAATTGGTGGGTTTAATGGTCAATTAAAAGAATTAAGAGTATGGAAACAAATTCGTTCAGTAACAGAAATCCAAAATGATTATCAAAAATTAAATTGTAAAAATTATTTATATACTACATATACTGGTAATAATTCACCAGAATTATATATGCCTATTAATAGTGATTTTGATAATAATAATAGAACATTGATTACTTATAATTCTAGTGGTGATGCTAATACTGGTATTAATTTAAATAATGTATCAGCAATTCCATATAGAACATTAGTATCATTACATAGTGACGGTGAGAATAATACTGCTTTAACATCAAATATTAAATTATATTTAGATAATAGTAATAGAGTAACATTTAAAAGAGATGTATCAATAAGTAATGTAGCACAAAATGTTAATATAATAAAAACAAAAAATAGTATTAATGATTATAAATGGCATAATATAGCTGTATGCTTTTCTCAAAATAAAGAAAATAATGTTGGATGTATTGATATTATATTAGATGGAAAATTAGAAAATAGTTATAATTTAGGTGATGTAAATAATAATAATAAAGAAGTATTAACAGTAACTGGATATAGTTCAGGTATAATAGAATGTAATAATAGTAATGGTGTGTCTTGTGATATAAATATATCAAGTGATAATTTATATTTACTTGATGAAATTAGAACAAATTTAGATGATACAGATCATAATAATTTAATGAATAAAATTTTAATTATTTCTACAATAGAAGATGATAATACTTTATTTAGTGAAACTATAACTGAAGATTATAGTCCAGGTAATAATAATACAGTTAAAACAGCAATTAATTCTATTACTACTTTAGTAAATAATAATATATTTTCAAGTTTAAAAATTGGAGATAAAATTTATTTTTCAATATCCAAAAGAGAAATGAATGATTTATATGCAGATAATAGTAATAAAATTAAATTTGATAAAATATTTTTAGGATGTTCTGTTGTTGCTAAATCAAGTACACCTATATATAATTCTATTAATAAAACATATTTTAATGGTTATGTTACAGATATTAGAATATATGATGAATTTAAATCATATGATGAAATATTAAATAATATGAATAATATAGATAATATATCTGTAAATAATTTATTATTAAATATATTTCCAAGAATTGAAATTAATAATACAGAAACACGATATTCAGTTAATAATAATAGTTATTTATTAATAAATGCAAATGCAAATTATAATGAATGGGCATTAAAATACAAAATAGGAAATGAAGAATATACTAGTAACCGAATTATGTATAATATTGTTCCACAAAATACAATTAATTCTTTTCCTAATATATCAAATTCATCTTATACAATTGAATTTTGGATTAAACAAAATGGTAATAATGTATATTCAAATACTATATTATTTAGTTATGGTGAAAAAACTACTGATAAAGGTATGATAGTAGAAATTACAGAAAATAAATCTCTTAAATGGAGTTTTTATTTAGAAAATGAAAATACCGAAAATAGTTTAATTACAGAACAAGGAGTTATAACAAATAATTCTGGAATTAATTACACTAATACCAGTGTAATTACATTTACTGACCCTGGTTTTACAAATAATACTGCGACAGTTAATGTTACAACTATTTCATCTGGTGCAATATTAACAATTAGTGCGACAACTAATGAACCAACTTCTAGATGGGAAAAAAATAAATCATATAATAAAGTTCAAGGTATTACAACTGTTTCAACAGGTAGTAATGCTGAATTTTATATAACAACAAATAATAATGGAGAACCATTAGTACAACTAGAAAAAAAAGAATGGACACATATATGTTTAGTAGATTATGGTAAAACAAATGATATTAATGATTATAGAAAAATTATATATGTAAATGGTAATGAAGTTGTAAATAAAATTGATATATGTGTAGATTTTGATTGTATAGAAGGAACTGCTACTATTGGTAAAGGATATTTAAATTATGGACATAAAGGAATATTAACAAATGATTTTAGTACATCAACTCGTAGTGTTTATAATACCAAATATTATAACGGACTAATTGGTGAATTTAGATTATGGAATAGTGTTCGTAGTATAGAACAAATTAGATTATATAAACAGAAAACATTAGTAAATCAAGATGATTGTTCCTTATATTATCCTTTACTTACTAATGATTTATCAGTTAGTATTTTAAATTCAGTTAATGTATTAAATATTATAGAAAAACAAAATAATGTCGTAACATATGGTCATTTTATGGATTTAAGTAATACAGAAAATAATACAGATTTAAAAATTGAAGATGAATATAGTATAAAATTAATATCTGAAAAATCTGGTATATTATTATCTGCTAATGAAAATAAAAAATATGATATTAAAGCATCAGAAATAAGATTACAATCAACTAATAATATTAATAAAAGTATAGAAATAGTTACAAAATATAATGAGAAATTATTACCACGTGTATCTACATTAACATTAGATAATGATGGTGGTTTTGGTATGATAAAAAATACTTTATCTTTATTAAGTGGTGATTTTTACTATGATTTTATTAATGATGCAAATAATTTTGGTGGTGGAACTTTTAGTTTAGAAAATAATGCTACACTTGAAAATGATGGAGTAGAACTTATAGGAGCAAATAATTCATATATTAAAATTCCAACATTTGAATTAGGATTAAATTTCAGTATATCATTTGATTTAAAAATTACAGATATATCAACAATAGATAATAATTCTAAAACAATTTTAAGTTTAAATCCACCTGGAACTACTAAAGAAGGATTACAAATACATATAAGATGGTATAATAATAATACATATCTAATAGGTGTTCGGACAGTTACAAGTTCAGGTGGATATAGTACAGGTACTGAAGAACAACCAGGTGCAACTAATTTTGACACTTATATTGTTAATTTCAAAAATAATTCTATAAATAGTACTGATTTTTTTAATATAACATTAGTTAGAAATAATACAGAAATTAAAACATATTGGAATGGAAATTTAATAAGTATTAATACTATTACAAATTATATAATTAATGCTGATGTGGTTGATGGTTATACACTTGGTTATACAGTATCTCCATCAAATGAGAGTGATACTGATAGAACATTATCAGGTATATATAAAAATTTAGCAATTTTTAAAACTAGAAGTATTACATTAGATCAAATTATTTTTATTTGCTATAAAAATAATTGGTATAATGGACAGTTAGTAAGATATTATGGAATAAATAATAATATAATTTTAACTAATGGTAATGATACATATGATGCTGGTGATGGTGCTATTATTGTAGGTGATTATGGTGTAGTAAATGCATTTGATAGAGATCCAACAACAAAATGGGAATCAATTATAAATTGTCCTGGATATTTACATACTGATACTAATACATTAGCAAATTCAAGTCTTCCATTTTTACAAACAAAATTTAATATAACAAAAAAAGTTGATTATATAAATATAAATTCATATGATAATAATATAGACCAACATCCTGGTTATTTTAGAATACTGCAATCTGCAGATGGGAATAATTGGGATATAGTATCAGGTTATGATTTACATACAGATAATAAATATAATGGTTGGTTAAATATTAATGATGCTTATTTAGCAAACAGTCTTATATCTAATATTTATTCAGTATCACAAGAAAATATTTTTATGACAGAAAGTGAAATTGGTGGAAATTTAGTAGAATATTCACCTGCTTTAAGAGATGCTAAATTTAAATTTAATAATGATATAACAGGTTTAAAATGGGAAAGAGATGGTGGTTATGCTTCAAGAATATATATAAGTAATGTAGAAAAAATATTTGATAATGACGTCACTAGTGGTATAAATGTTAATTTATATAGTAGCAAATCAGTCGAATATGGTGGTCCAGATTCAGGTAATTTTAGTTATTATAAACCAATAGTTGTACCACTAAATAAATCTGGTGATAATATTAATGGATATACATTATCATCGACAGATAAATTTAATTTTAAAAGTGGTAATACAGGACCTGCTTTTATGAGAGTTTACGGTATAAAACAAGATGCTAAATATTTAAAAAAATCACCACATTTAGAAGGTATCAGCAATACTTTAAGATGGTTACAGCATCCTAAAGTTGAAGATGATAATGGAGTTTCTACAACTGTTGGAGATGTTAATACAAATATATATTTATTATATGATAATGTAAATAGTGCTACTGGTAATATATCATCGACCCTAGGTGATTATAGTAATGGATTTTTAAGTGATGATTTAAATGGTACTATGACTATAACTTTTAATCAATCATATCAAGATAATGGATGGACTGATTTTACAAATGAAACTTTTAAATATTTATTATTAGAATTTTATATGGGTATTAATATATGGGGTAGTGTTCAAATAAGTAATTTTGAATTAATTATAAATGATGTAGTTCATAATTCAATAGCAGGTGATGCTATTGGATGGACAGGTCTTAATAATAATGAAATTACACTAAGTAAAGCTGCTTGTACTGTAAAATGGACTGAAAGTAATGGTTATACAGAATTGTATGATAATACAAATAATGAATCCCTAGATGAATCAGAAAGACTATTTGATAATATTGTTAATAATTTTACAATAGACAATTTATGTAGTTCTAAATTTGACACGTATAACAAGGATACTGGTGTTACTTATTATCATAGTGTATTAATTCCTCTAAATGTTGAGGATAATATAATTGGACATAAATTAAACTCAGAAAGTGCAGGATTTAGATGGGGTCCATTTGGTGCTGATATGGGTGCTTCTCATATGAGAATTTATGCAATAACTGATGGTATTAATATTAAAAAAAATTATAGTAATTTAAATAGTAATTTAAGATGGTTTCAACATCCTATTATAGTAGATTCTAATGGAAATGAAACTACTATAGGAGATAATAATACTAATATATATTTATTATATGATAATGTTAATATAAATACTGCTGATGGTAGTGGATTAACACAAACACCTGATGATTTTTCTGATGGTATAATAGTTAGTGATGTACCTCCTGGTGGTTATAAAGATATATTATTTGGTCAATCTTATAAGAATAATGGTTGGACCGCTGTTGATATTAATTTTAAATATTTATTAATTGAACTTTATATTGGTATACCAAGTGAATATAATAAATTAAATTTAAAATATTTTACTTTATTTTATAATGGAAGAATATTAATAGATACAGATAATAATGCTTCTAATATAATTAATTTAAATAGTATAAATGCTTATTCTACATACACACATTCAGAATGGTTAGGAAGTGGTATAGAACCACAAGATAGTACAGGAACAAATGATGGTTTTATGGATATTCCAATAGTAGATTTTAATCCAAATTATTATAGAGCAATTCCATTAAATAATTTAATTAAACAAGTAACGGGTAATAACCATAGCAATGAAACAAAAGGTTTTTGGTCTAAATATGCAGGAGAGGCTGTGTATAAATATTTTGATAATGATTTAACAACTTTTAGTAGAAGTCATAGTAATCAAACAGGACTTGAAGACTATTTACAAAATCCAAATAATCATATTGGAACTTATTGGACTCACGGTATAATAATACCATTAAATGTACAAAATGGTCAAACAGAACCATCAGGAATAAATATATCACCTCTAGATAAGATTAGATTATATCCACAAAATAAACGTTATTGTCCTTCTGTTTTTAGAATTTATGGTATAAAAGATGGTGCTAAATATATTCATAAACACTATTGGCAGAATGCTAATACAACTAATAGTGGTATTGGAGGAATAGAAATAGTAGGTGCTACTGATAATTATCATACTGTATTACCTGTTGTTTTGGATGAAAATGGAAATGATATTACAAATACACATTTAGTAATATTATATGATAATTATCAGACAAATTTAAATACATATACTGGTTATGTTAGTATGGGTGAAGCTGATAATACTTATATTGAAAGAATGTTTAATGAATCAACTGGAGATTTACAAAATACACAAGGTAATTTTAATGCTGATTTATTTAAATGGTTAATTTTTGATAATTTATTTATAACTAATAGTAATAATCATACTAAATTATATCAAATTCAACTTTTAAGAACAAGTCCATCTTTTAATATTAACGATAGATTAGTTGGACCATCAACACATTCATATATAACATCAGATAATTTTACAACAAATAATAATTTTGTACGAATAGAATTTGTTATGAATATAGCAACAATTATAAAATCATATAATTTATTTTGTAGTTTAGATAATAGTACTTATGCACAACCTATATCATGGAAATTTAAAGGTTCTAATTCATCACAAATAATAAATGCCCAGTGGACTTTAATAAAAGAAGAAATAAATATAAGTTGGATTGATATTCCTAAAAATACATTTGATACAACAAATAATATAGCATATAAATTTTATTGTTTTGAAATTACAGAAGTAAGTGATCAAAATAAACAATTATTACTTTATATGTTAAAATTATTTACTAATAATATATGGGAACAAGGTAAAAGTTATAATTTTAATTTAAGAGAAAATACATCTAGTAGTAATTATTATAGATATGAGATTGCTTCTACTTATAATACAGGTGATAATGATGGTATTCTTAAACCTATATTAGGAGATTTAAATTGGTGTGGTGCTAATATAGGTGTTGGAAATTTATCAACATTAGATATTATTAATATAAAAGGTGATAAACAAAATGCTATACAATTTAATTCAAATGTTGGAGGAATAAAAATAACTAGTAATAAAAATACATTATTAGATTCATATAATAATAAAATATATTTTAATACTACTACACCTACAACAACTCATATAAATGAAGGTATGTTTAACTTTATAAGTGATGGAAAAAATATTAGAATGAATGTATCAAAAACTGGAAAAACATATTTATCAAATACTGATAATTCAACAAGAACAAATGGAGTATTACACACAAAAGGAGGTGTATTAATTAAAAAAGATTTAAACATTGAAGGAAATCTAAATATTATAGGTAATATGAATATATTTGGTGAAAAAGGAAATATATTTACTGATAATGTTGTTGTAGATGATCCATTAATAACAATTGGAGCAAATCAAAATTTAAGTAATATATTAACAACACCAACTGGTATTCTTTCAAGAAGAAAATTTACAGACCAATATAAATTTTCTGGATTATTAAAAAGTAAAGGAAGTATAAATCATATTTTTCATATTGTAGATAATATTGAGGATACAACTGAGAATTCTGAAATACCATACATATATAATGGTAATGATACTGTAAATAGTTGGCATAATGATGAAAATTATCATGTAGATTTTCATTTAAGTCGTATAAAAGTATTATCAAGTATAGATGCTGATACATCAAATACTGGTGCATTAATAATAAATGGTGGTTTAGCTCTAGAATCTACAACAAAGGGTCAAATGAATATAGAGTCAAATAAATATATAGATGATAATTCATTAACAAAAATTGCTGGAAGTGATGATGATGCTTCATTAGTATTAAAAGGTGGTATATCTATTGGAAAAAATATTTATATTAAGAATGGTCAAAGTATAAATTATCAAGATAAATCTTTAATAAGGGGTAAAAATTTAAATATTGAGGCTAATGTAAATTCAACGTCTGATGGAAATGGTATATTAGTACTAAATAGTAATAATAGTATATACTTTAAATATGATGATTATTCAAATAATCCGACATACACTTTTAAGGATATTTCAACTATAACTAAAAATATTAATATAAATACAAATAATATATTAGATATAAGCAGTACATTATATCTAGTTTCTTCTGGAAATTATAATAAAATAAGTGATGAAAAACCTCATAATAATTTAATAAATTGGAATTTAAATTGGGATAACAATACACCACCACCAATTTATGTACTAGAACAAATTCGTCATTTCGTTCAAGAAAATTATATAAATTTTAAAGATTTAAATAATGAATTTATATTTAAAGTATTCACTAATACAAATGAAACAAATGTTTATTTAAAAGCTAAACAAATAAATGATCCTAGTAACACTCATAGTGATAATATTTTAAAATGGAAAATTTTTGAATTACATAATCCTATAACTGAAATTGATGAGTTTGAATTTTCATTTTATTTATTAATAGGAACTGATTATGATAGTAATACAATGAGTAAATTACCATTATGTGGTCCATCAGTTGGTACTAATGTTATATATAATAATAACAATAAAGCACTTCAAGAATGGGGTTGGGATGCTCAATTTAATACTACTTTAAATCCACAAAATAAAATAAGAACTCAATTTAGAGATTTTGTAGAATATTATTTAGCAAATAAAAATATTAATTCAGTATTATATTTTAGAGTAAAAAGTTCATCTAATAGTGGTAATTCAAATGACCAAATAATTAAAGCAACCAGAACACAATATGGTTTTGAAACAATACTGATAGATTCAACTATAGTAACATCTAAAAGTGATCTTTATGATTCTTGGAATTTATCAATATCAAATTTTGAAAAAATAAGTACTCAATATAATACAAATGTAATGTTCTATAATAAATCTAATGGTAATATAAACTTTGATATAAATTCACATACAAATAAATTTTTATTTAGAAATAATACAGAAATTATAACTAATATTAGTTCAGATACAAATTATAATACAATTATTAATTCTTTTTCAAGAGTTGAATCTAGTGTGAAACTTATTGCTAATGCTACAATAAATAATATGGTTGATATAGTTTTTAATAAAACATTTAATTTAGGTTCAAATATTCAATTAGATAATACAAATACTAAATTTGGTTCTTATTCATTAAAATTTACAGGAACTACTAATTATAGTTCAGACAACAGTAATAACAGTTTAGTTACTGTTAATTTAGATGATATGAATATTGGAACTAATGATTTAAGTATTGATTTTTGGTGGAAACCTTCAACAACTTCAAATTCTAGACAAAATTTATTTTCTATTTTACCTGCTGATGAACAATTACACGAATCTCAACATAGAGGTATTCATATTTATGCTGCAGGAAACACTAATAATGTTGGTTCAATAGAAATTGACTGGAAAAATACAGAAGATACCAATATAATCGCATCACATATTTCAGGTGCTAATGAAACTTTAGTAAATACACCTCGTTCAAATAATGTTTTCTATCATATAGCACTTATTAGAAAAACTACTAAACTATACTTTTTTGTTAATGGGGATGAAATAAGAGACTATCCCATATTTTGGTTGACTCAGAATAATAATGCAAGATTAAATAAATTTGATAATTTAACTAATGATGTTGGAATAAATACTTTAAATGCAAATCTTAGGATTCATATGTCTCATGATTCTTTCTTCGATCATTTAAGAATTTATTCAGGAGATGATTTACCTCTTGACCCACTAAATTTTGTTATACCAACAAGTGCTACAACATCTGTTCCATTGATTTATAATGATTTGAAATTTTCTACAAATGCTCTTATTGCAGATACAAATGCCAAGTTAGCTATTAATGCAAGTTCAAATAATTTAATTGATGTTTTAAATCCTAATAGGATATTTAATTTAGGTTCAAATATTCAATTAGATAATACAAATACTAAATTTGGTTCTTATTCATTAAAATTTACAGGAACTACTAATTATAGTTCAGACAACAATAATAACAGTTTAGTTACTGTTAATTTAGATGATATGAATATTGGAACTAATGATTTAAGTATTGATTTTTGGTGGAAACCTTCAACAACTTCAAATTCTAGACAAAATTTATTTTCTATTTTACCTGCTGATGAACAATTACACGAATCTCAACATAGAGGTATTCATATTTATGCTGCAGGAAACACTAATAATGTTGGTTCAATAGAAATTGACTGGAAAAATACAGAAGATACCAATATAATCGCATCACATATTTCAGGTGCTAATGAAACTTTAGTAAATACACCTCGTTCAAATAATGTTTTCTATCATATAGCACTTATTAGAAAAACTACTAAACTATACTTTTTTGTTAATGGGGATGAAATAAGAGACTATCCCATATTTTGGTTGACTCAGAATAATAATGCAAGATTAAATAAATTTGATAATTTAACTAATGATGTTGGAATAAATACTTTAAATGCAAATCTTAGGATTCATATGTCTCATGATTCTTTCTTCGATCATTTAAGAATTTATTCAGGAGATGATTTACCTCTTGACCCACTAAATTTTGTTATACCAACAAGTGCTCTCACAACTATACCTTGGGTTGTTATAAACAGAAATTTATTAACAGCATCAAACAATAATTCAATAATATTACCAGATGATATTAAATTAAAACTAGGAGATAATGATAATCAATATATAAATTATGATACCACAGATACTAATAATAAATTTAATAAATTAAATATACAAGATAAATTAATATTAAGTGAAAATAAAGGTATTAAAAATACAGAAATATCTAAAAATGGACTTAATATATTAAATAAATTATCATTTATAGATAATAACAATTATATTAAAAATAATAATATAAATAGTTCATTATTTGTATATAAAAATCCTATAATATTTGATTTAAATCAAAATGTTAATTATTCATATGATGTGAATAATAATGAATTATTTAATAGTAAACATAATGTAAATGTAGAATTTTTTGTAAATTTTGATTCAACATCTAATCGTAAAATTATTTTACAACATACATCAAATAATGGTGATACTATTAAATTAGAATATAGTATGGATATATCTAGTAAAGCAAATAGTAATATTAAAATGAGTATTAATACAAATTATTATAGAGAAGAAACAAATTTAGATTTTATAGATGGTTGGACATATATTGTATTTTCTTTATATTCAAATGGAACTGATTTTGATTTAGAAAATTCAAAAATGTTTATTAATACAATTGATAAATCAGGAACATTAACTACACCCGGAGCTCAAAATACTATTACATATAATAATCATAGTGGTATATTTAATATTGGTAATTATAGTGGAACAAGTATATTTTATATAACAGATTTAAGAATAACTAATGAAAATAAAAAAAATACATTCATACCACTTAATATAAATAATAATTATAATAAAACAGTACTTAAATTTGATGGTTCTACAAATTATCTTCATTTAGATAATCCAAATATTCCAAATTTTGCTTATAATAAACCAATTAATTCATTAGAAGTTATAAAACCATTTACAATTGAATTTTGGTTAAGACAAGAAGAATTAATTACTACTAGTACTAATAAACATTCAGTTATATATAATCAAGGAACAGGTAATAATAGTACACTATATATTTGTTATAAAAGATTAAGTAATAATGGTAATTATTTAATAGAAATAGGTTTTGGTGGAGATAATATGTCTTATGATTTAGGAACTATTAATCATCCTTATTTAAATAGTTGGCATCATTATGCATTTACATTTAATAGTTTAAAAGTTATGCAGATATATATAGATGGAGTACTTAAAAATACTGATACACGAATAAATGGTACAACAGCATCGGGAGATATATATATTGGTAGATGGGTGGATGGAAGTGAATATATGAATGGTGAATTACATAGTTTAATAGTATATAATAAAGTTAGAACACAAGATCAAATTTATAAATCTATGAGTGGATATTATAATTTACAAGATTATTTAAATTTAACTGAACTTAAACTATTTTTAACACAGGATAAATATTATTATTTTCATACATCGACCAATATAATTCAAAATACTACTTTTGGCACGGCTTCTATAAGTGATGCTATACAAGTAATTGATAGAACATCACAAACTACTTATCCCATTGAAACATTAGCATATTGGACATTTAACAACTACGATAAAGAAATTAATGCTAATTTATATAATTCAAATTTAATAGGAACTAAAAATAGTGTTTATAAATCTAATTTATCAAATAAATTACAATTATATAATACATATTTTAATTCATCCATCAATTTTGATGGTAATACATTTATTGAAATACCTCAAAATTCAAATACAAATTTAGCAGGTTTATCTTTTACAATACAATTCTGGGTTAAATTACCAGTTATTTCATCTGGAAATATTCAAATTTATCAACAATCATTAGAGAATTACGGGGTTCAAGGTACCAATGGTACTTATCTAAATATTGGATATAATTCAAGTAATAATATATATTTAGATTTTGAAGGTTCTTACGTAATGTGGGATATAAGTAATAATTATGATAATTGGTATCATTATGCTTTTATATATGATAATTCAGGCACAACAAATCAAGAAGCTGCAAAATTATATATAAATGGTTCATTAATTCAAATAGAAAGTGATAGTGGTGTAATGAGTAATGGAACAACCGCAAACGGTAGTATAAGAATAGGTATAAATTACGATGGAACACTATTAGCAAATATGAGTATGCATTCTCTAGCTATTTATAATAGAATTAGAACTGTTAAAGAAATACAAAATGATATGATATTAAATGAATTAGAATTAAATACAAATGTTTTAATGTTATATTTACCTATGAATATAGACAATAATTATATAACAAATACTATATCTAATTTAGGTAAATCAACATCTCAGGGAACTATTCAAAATAATAATTATTTAGATGGAACTAATAATACATTATCAAAAGTTATATGGGGACAAGATACAACTACATTAAATAGTGAAGAACAAATAATTACAAACTATGCTAATATGGATGGTTCGAATTATATTGATATAAATGAAACAACAATTAGTAATATATGTCCTTATTCAAGTTTATTATGGATAAATAATAATTTCAGTGTAGAATTCTGGATTTATTTTAATACTGGTGGTCTTGGTTCTCAAAACCAAAATATTTTTACTACTAAAGGACAATCAAGAATTGGTGATAATTTATTAAATTATCAATTATTATTTTATACACAGACAGATAAATCATTAAGATTACAATTAATAACATTTAATAATGATAATACTGGTTCTTCAACTGATATAACACACGTATCTACTAAAAATGGTACTATTGGTAATAATTTAACTAATAATATATCAGAAATATTAACAGAAAAATGGTATCATATCTGTTTTACTCTAAATCCAAGAGAAACCACAAATAATGTATTATTCTATGTTAATGGAGAACTTTGTAATATGACTGATTCAGATTTAGATTTGACTAATTTAAAAGATATTAAAGGTAAAATTAGAATTGGTGCTAATACTTTTACTAATCCTGATAAATTAAATGGTAGATTAAATGATTTTACTATCTGGTCTTCTATAAGAACAGAACAAGAAATTAAAGCTTCATATCATTTAGGAAGAAATGGTAAAATACCAGCAACATTAAGAAGTTTTGATATTTATTCAAATTATAGTAGAAATATAGAATCATATGTTATGAATAAAGATTGTATTTTATATATGCCATTAAATGAAAATTCATCTGGTAATAATGGTGATTTATACATATATTCATATCAAAAATATGGTTTATTAAGAGATTTTAATAATTATAAAAATCATTCATTATTTAATAGATTAATTGATAATAATTATAATAATAATTTAATTATTAATCATAGCAAACTAACTAATTTATCTGATGTAATAAGTTATGGAAATCTATTTGTACCAGTTAATATTTATACTGATTTTATAACTAATCATTACTATGGATTAAATATACAATTTAAAAATAATTATACTTATAATAATAAAGGTATACTTTTAACTTCTGATTATACTGACTATAATGATTCTCATCAAATAGATACTAGTAATTATGGTAATAATTTTACATTTATTACAAAATTTGAAGTATCTGCTATTGAAGGTTATACATATTTATTCAAGTTATATAATACAGATGTTGATTTAAATGCATCCATAAATATTAATATTGATACTAATGACATCAGAATTAATGTGAATCATGATGATTATGATTTTGGTACAAAAGGACATGGAAATTCTGTAACAAGCAACAGCACAAATCCACCTTATACTAATGATATACAAATGAATACAAAGTATTACTTAACTCTAATAAGAACAGTAAATATTGTTACTGTTTATTTAGATAGCACAAAAATATTTGAACATAATTTTAATAATAATAAACCATTTAGTGGAGGTCCATTAATACTTGGAAATAAAAATATAACTTTTGAAAAAATATTTATATTTGGTAATATAGCTTTAACCCCCACACAAATGAATAATATTATATCTAATAATTATGAAAATGAAACTTGGTTTATAGATTTGCCAAAAACACCTGATACAACTATATTAGTAAATACAAACAAAAAATTATTATTTAATGATGTTAATACTAATATAAACTATAGTAATTCATTATTAAATATTAATACTTCTAATACATTATATTTAGGTAATTATAGTGAAGATTACTATGCTAATTTTAATGGAACAAGTCATTTTATTGAATTATCAAAAACTCAATTTGCATATGAACCACAAACTTATGAAGAAGTATATAAAATTACACATTTAAATACTAATAAAACTACATATGACCCTAATCATAATATAAAATTATCAGATACTGATTTTACTATTGAATTCTGGGCAAAATTACAAACACCTCAATCTGATTATTCTATTATTTATAATCAAGGTTTATGGATTGGTTCAGTTAAAGATTTGTTATCAATATATATTTCAAAAGCTACTAGTAAATTAATATTTGATTACTATGATGATTCTGGTACACAAAGATATATAAGAACTGATATTAGTTCATATTATAATATATGGACCCATTATTCTATATCCTTTAATAATAGTAATGGTGATGTTTTATTTTATATAAATGGAGTTAATATTACAACAGAAAATAATAGCGCAGATGTTACAACTAAAATTACATCAAGTGGAACTATTTTAATTGGTGGTAATATTGAATATCCTGCTTCTACTTATAATTATTTTAATGGTTCTTTAAAAGATTTATTAATATGGAAAGATATTAGAACTGAAACTGAAATAAGAGCTGATATGACTAAAAATATAAATGATATATATACTATTGTAAATACTAATTTATTATTATATTTACCATTTTATTATAATAATGAAGTTGAATTAGTAATTGTTTTAAATACAACAAAAATATTTAGTATAGAAGATTATATTAAAGGTTCTACCAGTAGTATCATTGGTAAAATTATAAAAATTATAGATAATAGAACTATTAATGGAACTATTACATTAACTATATCATCAATATCAAATGAGGACGATACAACAAGTAATATGTTTAAAATAGAAGAAAATATAAATTTAATATATTTTAATGGAGTATCTTATACTGTAAATACTGATATTCAAGGTACAATTAGATTAGTTAATTTAAATAATTATTCAATACCAATATCATATCATAAAGAAGAAGGAAATATTAATCAAAAAATAGATAATATTAATTTATGTTATATAAATAATATAGGTAATATTATTAATACTTCAATAAATCTATTGAATTCTAATATACCTTATAATGCTGATAATGGACTTATACAGAATATTTCTTCAACAAGTGATTTATTAGGATATGGTGCTACATTCAATATTAAAATTGAAAATAATAATGTTACTGAAATTAGATGTATAAATCAAGGTTATAATTATCAAGAAAATGAAAAAATAACTATAAAAGGTTCTGATTTACATTCTATTAAAGTAATAGGTTCTACTCATGATGGTTCAAAAGTTATTTTTAATAATCAAATAACTTTAACATCATCTATAACATATAATAATGCTAATTTAGTAGGTTATAATGTATATGGAAATGGTATTGAAAGTAATACAATAGTAACTAATGTTAATAATTTAGTACTAACAGTAAATAATTTTGTTTATGTAGAACAATCAACACAATTAACATTATTAAATCATAATGATTTAATATTTAGATTACCTTATAATAAATTATTAAATAATATACCTATCTTTAAATGTGATGATAATAATAGAAATATTAAATTTAATAAAACAGATTTAAATTTATCTTTAGAAGGTAATTCCAATTATAATTTAACAGTTAATTCAGAAACAACTAATATATCATCATCAAATAAAAATATTAATATAAAAGTTGGTCAATCTAATAATGGAACATCATCCAAAGATTCTTATTATAAATTAGCACTTGAAGGGACTAATACGTCTTCAATTATATTAAAGAATACAAGTGGAAGTATATTTACTACATATTCCGCACATAATTTAAATAATGGAACTATTATCAAATTTACTAATCTACCTTTTGAAATGCAATCTGAATCCGCAATACAAATTAATAAAGAATATATAATACAAAATTGCACAGGTGCTTATTTCCAAATATATGAAGTACATATAACAAAAATTAAAAGATATGAAAATAAATATTTATATGTGGAAACTAATACTGATACAGATACTTGGCTTCCTAATGATATAATTTACTTAGAAACACCACTTGGTACTCTTACTAAAAATGGAACTGGTACTGGTCATACTATTATTAGTTTTGAAAATTCACCTAACCCAAATAATACACTAAGTGGATTAGGAAAAAGTAGATTAGAAATTGGTGATACTGGTGTTGCTGATTTTGTTAATACTAATATTTTTATATATAGAGTAGTTGATAATAATTCACCTATACAATTAGATACAGCACTATTAGAAGGAATTAATCCTATAATGAATTATGATTTATATACTTATAGTGAAGGTTTATCTTTAGAATCAAAACAAGGTAATATTCATGTTATGAATACAGAAATCGCTACATTAGATAATGCTGCATTATATATTAATGGTGGATTATCAGTAGCAGAAAATATTGTATCAACTGGTGCTAAAATACATGGACCACTTGAAATTAGAGATAAATTAACTTATGTTCCAGAAATATTATATAAATTAATACCTACACAAGTTACACAAGTTATATATAATAGTAATAATTCAGCACATACATATTCTTCACTATCTAATATTGATATTGATAATCTAAATACTTATACACAACTATATACAAGTACATATGGAGGAGATATATTTAATTATTCAGGTGAGGATGGCAGTAATTTAACAACTGCTTTAAATAATATACTTCAAGATTCTACTAAGGATGGTTGGGCTTTTGTAATACCAACAGGAACATTCAAAATTACTCCTACATTTGGTACAATAACTTATAGGGATCCAAATAGTCCAGATTTTCCTCCAGGATATGTAAATAGTAATTTTGGAGGTAGTTTTGGTACATCCCAATTATTTAGTTATGAAGGTAGAAATAATTTAATAATTGGTGGTGGTGTAAATACAATTCTGGAAATTGAAAATGATCTTCAAAGTGTTAGAGATTTATATATAGTTCTTGGTATGTTTTCACATCATAATAGTGATGATGCACCTGATACTAATAAATTTTTAAGTATTCACAACATGGTAATTAAATTTGTTAATACTAGATACCCAGGTTATAAAACTGCTTTAGCAGCTTGGGGACAATTGAATGTAAATTTTTATAATTGTGTTATTGATTTAAGTGGAAATACTGTGAATAGTTGGACATATGATAATGCAAATCTTCCAAATAATATAAACTTTATTAATTGTACGTTTTTTCATAACACTCCAGAATCATTAAGTTGGGAACTATCATATAGTGGAAGTAACAATTCAGTTTTAGTTGATAAATGTGTATTTAATTTTGATCCTAGATTAAATGAGGATTCTAGAATTAATGATAAAGGTAGTAATGTTATTACTACATTTTCATCTTATTCTCAGTATGAGTCTCTTTCTGCAGGACATAAAAATGTATCAAGCGCCCAACAGCCAACCTCATCATTCATAGATGGAAGTAGTTCTTTTATTCCTATGACCTTAGATACAAATCAATTTTTAAAAATTGATTTATTAGTTGAAAGTAATATTAGTGCTATAACAACACAGGGTGACCCAAATAATAATAATTGGACTTTATCATATAAAATACAATATAATACTGAAGATAATTCTAATACTTATGTATTTGTTAATAATGGTGAAATTTTTAATGGAAATACAGATCAGAATTCCAAGGTAACTAATACATTTACATCTATAACAGCTAGATATATAAAAATAGTTCCACAAACATGGAACAACAATATAGCTTTAAGAGCAATAATGGCTGACCCTCCTAAACTGGTAGGAGGTGAAAATGTTGATGAACAAGGTACAGCAAAAGGAACAAGAAATGAATCCGGTACATATACAGCTGGTCAAATTGATTTATCTTCTGATAATGTACTATCTATTATAAATATAAATGGTCAAATGACACAAAATATGTATTTTGAATTACATGATGGTATTTATGATGGTCAAGCTAAAAAAATAGCATTACATCCACAATTTGAAGCATATTATATTGATGCAAACAATCCTGATGTAACATATGGTGTAAATATTGATATCGACCATTTCTGTGACCCTGATGGTTATGAAACAACTGATGCTACATTAATATTAAATAGAGGGGGTCAAACTATTAATTTATTATGGTTAGAACACAGAAATCCATTTATTAATTATCCATTTACACAAGTAAGTGAAACTCATAATAAAATATCTGATTTCAATTTTTATATATCAAGTTATGATCATAATTTATTAGCATCAACAAAAGATGTTTCAGTAGCTAATACTTTTAAAAGATACTTAAGATATATTGCTGATAATACAGTTGAAAAAACATATTTAATAACTAATTCTTATAATACAACTGGTAATAATGATGATGGAGTATTTTTCACAGCTGGTAGTGGAGATTTTGGTGCTTTTTCTGCTAATACAAATGAATGGAAAATTCATATACATCCTGACATACATAATAAAATACAAATTGTAAATCAAGAAACCGCTAATAAATATTTAATGCCTTTTAATATATTATCAGGTGTTGGATTAGGATTTTCAAATATGGGTAAATATTTTATTTTAGAAAAGGCTGAAAATTACTATGGTTATTATTATTTAACATATACATATGAACACATTAAACACTATTTACATTATGTTAATATATTAGGTGATAATAATATTGATACTCCAGCAGATCCAACAAATAAATCTTATTTACAATTCTTTGATTCAACTATCTCTACTCCTACCGAAACAAATGGTAAATATATTACTACATCTGCACTTTGGAAATTGACTTTTGCCTCAGGAAATTCAAGAAATAACGCCGATGGTGAAATTATTAATTATCCCGAAGATGGAGATATATCATTAGGAAATTGGATACTATTAGATAATAATTTCACTTATCTTCCTCAGTAATAAACAAATTTTTAAATGTTAAATTAAAAAAAAATAACAAAATTAATAATGTTATAGTATTATAAAATGTACTTTATAATTTATTAAGATATAATATAATCTAAACATCTAATGTAGAATAATTATAATATTTTTTATCTTTTTTTTTTTCATTTAATATTTCATTAACTTGTTTATTATATTCATCTTCTAATAATTTTTTTTTTTCTATTTTTTTTTGCAAAACTATATCTTTAGTTGAAGAAATCATTGCACTATTAGGAGAGTAAGTTTCTATATAAGTTTCATTATCTGCTACATAAGAATTTAAATTATCAATCTTATTAATATCATCAATATCATCAATATCATTTGCTGAATCATAAATATTAATAGATTCGTCTAATTCTTCTACTAAATATTTATTAATTATTTCATTACTAAAATCAGTTTGAGTATATTTATCACAATAATTTTTTTTATCTTTTTTTTTTTCATTTATAGATTCTTTATAATTTTCAAGTGATTTTGTACCTTCATGATAATTAAGTATTAATTTATTTTTTAAATCATTGATTAATTTATTTTTTTCTTTAATTATTTTTTCATAGTATATTGTATCATTATTAACTTCCATTTCATTATTAACTTCCATTTCACTATTAACTTTTGTTTCATTATTAACTTTTGTTTCATTATTTATTATTTTACTAATATTATTATTATGTTTACTATAACAAGAAATACATAGTTTTGTTTGATTATAATTAATAACGACAACTTGAATACAATTTCTACAGTATATTTTACCACAAATCCTACAATGACTTTTTCTTGTTATTAAACCAAAAGATATTAAACAATTAGCACATCTTTTAATTACTTCATCTGGTATCCAATTTATAATTTCTCTATTATTCATATTTCTATATATTTATATAATTATTTATGTATATTTTTCTATAAACTATTATAATATACTTTCATTAATTTTAAACTATTTTACATGAATTAATATTTAAATGCAAAAAGTTAAAATTTTTGTATATTATAACATAAAAAAAATTAGAATATCCTATTTCATTTTTCAAAAACTATTCTTTTCTTAAAGTCCAACTTTTTTTTTCCTCCAAAATAATTGCTCCAAAATATAGAAAATTAAGAAATTAAGAAAAAATTAAGAAAAAATTAAGAAAATTTTAAGAATTATTTATATAATTAGAACTATTTAAAAAATATATTTATATATAATATATCATAACTATTATGAAGATACATAAATGTTATTTTTGTAATTATCAAACTCAAAAAAGAGGAAACTTAATAAGTCATGTAACCAAAAAAAATAAGTGTAATTATTTAATTTCTTCTGCTACTATAAATAGTATAGAAGACTATTATAATTTAGTAGAATTACATAAAAATGCTCCGGATAATGTAATTTTTGGTGTAAATCCGGATGAAACTGCTCCAAAATTTTATGAATCGGATGAAAATGAAAATTTAGATTATCAAAAGAAAGAAACATTAGAAAAAAATGAACAGTATGTAGAAGATATAATACAAAAAAATTTAAATAAAATAAATACACATCAATGTAATTACTGTTTTAAAGATTTTAATAAAAAATTTAATTTAAAAAGACATTTAAATGGTAGATGTAAAGTATTAAAAAGAATAGAAAAAGAAGAAGAATCACAATATCAAGAAACTTTAAAATCAGTAGAAAATACAAAATTGGAAGAACAAGTTATGTTAATGAAAAAATTAATGGAAAAACAAAAAAAGGAAATGGAAGAAAAATTTAAAAAAGAAATACAAGAAATAAAAAATAATAGTCAAATAACTACAAATAATAATACAACTAATAATATAGAATCACAGGAAAATATAGAAACTAATATAGAAACTAATATAGAAAATAATATAGAGAATATAGAAACTAATATAGAAAATAATATAGAGAATATAGAAAAAGTAGAAAATAATTTTATAATAAATAATTTTGGATATGAAAATACAGATATATTTGATGAGGAAGAAAGAATGATTAGTTATATTAGAAAACCATTTAATGCTTTACCAAATATGATAGAAAAACTACATTTTACTCAAAGTAAAAGACCAGAAAATACAAATATAAGAATAAATAATATTAGTAATGGTAAATCACAAATATACAAATATAAATGGGTAACCATTATGAAACATGATTTAATATTTGACTTATTTAAAATAAATGCAGAAAGACTAATTTATACATATGAGGCTTATTTAGAAGAAGGTAAAATAGAAAGATTGTCTTGGATTGAAAAATTTAGGTTTCAATTTGAAAATGACGATAAATATTTTTACAAAACTCAACAAGAAAAAATAGATTGCCGATTAGTTGATTGTATGAAAAAAAATAAAAGTTACATGAATGGTTTATAATAATTGAATACTTTATAAATATTAAATAAATAAGAGATTAAAGTTCTTTTTCAATTTGTGTGTTGTATTAAAATTTTATTAATTCTTCTTTCATGTCTTTCTCCTTCAAATTTAGTATCAATAAATTTATTTATAAATCCTACAGCACTATCAAAATCTATAATTTTTGCCCCTAAACATATAATATTAGCATTATTATGTTTTTTTGCCATTTCAGCAGTAAAAGTAGAATTAATTAATGCAGCTCTTATTTTATGAAATTTATTAGCAGCTATTGACATTCCAATTCCAGTTCCACATATAAGTATTCCAAAAGAATTAATACCTTGTTCAATATCTTTAATTATTTTTTTTGAAACAATAGTGGAAAAATCTGGATAATCTACACTTTCAGTATTATAACAACCATAATCTATAAAAAAATCAGATTTATTATAATAATTATATTTTTGTAGTAATAAATTTTTTAATTTAAAACCACTATGGTCTGATGCAATATAAACAAACATTATAATATATAAATTTTATTTAAAAAAAAATTAAAACGATGATTTTATATATTATTTATGATTGAAATATTGTTTTAGATAAAATATTAGTATTTTCGATATAATCAATTTCCTCTGTAATTTCAAGAGTAAATGAATGATTAAGTGAATTAAAATCAAATAAAAATCCATCTTCATCAAAAAAATTAATTTCTAATTGTGTTAATTCATCTAAAGGTTTATCATCAAAATTAGTTTCTGTTGAAATAAAATTATTATATAAATCTTTTCCAGGTGCTGATGGTAAAATAATTTTAGCAAAAGCGGAAATATTTTTATTAATATCGAGAATTTTGTTAAAATTTTTTATAGAAAAATATATATATTTATTACCGGATATATTAAGAGGATTATTTAACGTTTTTTCATAAATTAAACCATCGTAACCTATTATATAATCCTTAATATTATTTAAATAATCAATATCACCGATAATTTGTTTTGGTGAATTAATACCAAGATCTCTGAGTCTAATAGTAGTTTTAAGCTTAGTATATTGATTATTAATATCAAGAATTTTATCTTTAATAGTAAAACCATAATAAGAATCATTTAAGATATTTGAATCAGATTTCCATCTATTAGATATAGATCCTCCAATTCCTCTAAATTTACCTTCAATTAGAATTGAATAGTAATTAATATAAATTTTTTCTTCATAATTATAATTTATCCAATCCTGTTGTAATGTTTCTAGATAATTAAAAGCATCTTTTTTTAAATTAAATTCTTTAATAATTTTATCATCTCCTAAGTAATATATACACCATTTACTATTATTATATTGTAAATAATAGTTATTTTTAAAATAACCTAAAATAGGAGTTCCATTATTAATATATACATCATCTTCATAATTATCTTTATTAAAATTTTTATTAAAAGTGTCATCAATATTAAAAATATGTTTTTCATGATTAAAAACATAATTAAGATTAGTAAATTCCGCAGTAGTATAGTGTTTATCTTGTAAAGGATAAATGTAAGTTTTTTTAGTATTATTAGTTTTAATTGCAGTATTTGCATTATCCTCATTATCTTGATTAATATAAATATTAGTATTTGGTATATATAGACCCTTCATATTACTAATGTAAATTTCATTAGGTAAATATTCTTGAAAATATGGATATCCTTCTTTTTTATATGATTGTTTAATAATAATATTACCTGTATGATTGTTATTAATGTTATTTTTATCAATTTGACCTAAACACCATATAAGATTATAATCATAATCATTTTCATAATTAATTAAACCATTATTATTAAAATAAAAAGTAACAATTTTATCATAAATTTTTTTTTTAATACCATACTTATAAAATAAAGTACTATCAGAACAATTAGTATATGAATTATTAGTATATTGATAAATATTAATATTATTACTTATTAATTGATTACTGGAAACATCAAAAGTAATTTTTGAATTTCGATATATAATAAAATTAGTATTAGTATAGTATAAATAATGATTTAGTTGTGAATTATTAAAACCAATAGTTCTTAAAATATTATTATTAATATAATTATTATTATCACTAAAATATAAATTAAAAATTGTATGTGATGGGGAATAAAATTGAAAAAGTTGATTTTTTTTATTAAATATAATTTCAATATCACAATCTATAATGAATTCATGGTTTTGATACGTTTGGTAAATACATTGTTGTAAAATAATACTAAAATCTGTAGGAGTATAAAATGTTATACCATTTTTATCTTTATTTAACTTAGATGGTATTTTAATTTCTTTATAAATAATTTCATAATTATAAGTATAACCAATATATAATATATTATTATGTTCATTAATATAAATATTATAAGTTTGATATATTAATCCATTTTCATAATATATTTGAGACATATTAATATTGTTTAAATTTATAATTTCACCACCCATATTAGAATAAGTATTAGAATAATAATATAATTTAGATGGTATATTATTATTAGTTGATAAAATTATACTATTTTGAGTTTTGGTTATACTAGTTACATATTCATATTCATTAATAATATTAATATCTGTATTATATTCACTATATTGTAATATATTTTCTCCACCCATATAACCATTATTAAGTGAATAAATAGAAATTTCTGTAAATTGTTTTCTAATAGTAACACTAATATCACCATAATAAAAATCATACATAATATTATTAATTGTTTTTGAAGTTTTTTTATCACTATCACCACTGTATATTAAAATTTCATTATCAATGTGGTATTGATTTAATAAAATAGCAAGAGGGTATTTTTCTGGAATACCTATAAATGTATAAGTTCCAATTGATATATTATACTTTTCAAAATATTCTGTATAATTATTAAAAGTATATTTAATACCATTGTTATTAGATAAAATATTTATATTAGTTTGGTATGTTATAGTATTAATTCCATTATGTCTTCCATCTTTAGTTAATGAAAATTTAAAATCATTAATAATATCAATATCAGTAGTATTAATTTCAATAGTATCCCCAATATTAAAATAAATATTATTTTGTTTATATCCATTTAAAAAATATTTATTATCATTAACAGTTAAATTATATATAATTTTATTATTACTAGTTATATTAGTTGATAAAATTTTATATTTATTTTCATAAATAGTGTTTTTACTATTAGAAAAGTTATAAATAGAATCATTACCTTGGTAAAAAATTCTTGTATACCATTTTCCGTTCATAATAAGATTTTGAGTATTAAACATATTATTTTCTATTGTATTATCCATAATAATAATATTTTCACCCTTTAAATGAGTATTAATTAAATTATATTTTAATTCTAAATTGTAATATAAATCTTTATCAATTACATTTACAATATAGTTATTATCCTGAATATATAATTTATTATAATCATAATTTTTAATATTTCCAATTAGTATTGAGGATATATAAATTTTATCAATATCATTAATTAATGATGTATTTTTATAATCATTATTATCATTTAAAAACTGTGATACTATTTTAATTTTATAATATTTATATTTTTTTGTATTTATAAATGTATTTGAAATTTCATTCTCAAAATTATTAAAATGTTTATTATTAATAAGATTTAAATCACTATGATTTGAATTATTTGTACCGTATAAAATAATTTGTTTTATATAATATAAGTTATTAATATTAATATCATTATTAAATATAATAAATTTATAAGTTGTAATAATATCTTCATTTTGTAATTCAAACGTAATAATTCCAGATTCGGAATTAAAAACTAACGAAGTGCTTTCATTATGAATTATATTATCTAAAATATTAAATGGAACATATTTAAATATTGAATTAAAGTTAGTATAAATATTTTTTATTAAATAAGTAGTTTCCTTATTAAAATTTAAATAATTAAGTTGTATATGTTTAATGAATAATTCAGTAAAATTATATTGTATTAATCCTATTGATTTTAAAATAAATTTATAATATCTATAAGTTGTATTATTTTTAAAATTAAATACTGCTTGTCCATTAATATAATTAATTAATAAAATATTAGAACTTGAAGATAATAAATTATCATAATCTTGTATTAATTCCCAATTATATTTATCATTATAATCATATTCTGTTTTTTTACCAAAAAGTATAAAACTTCCAATATTATTATTATAATAATTTTTATCAATTATTTGAGTAAAAATAATATTATTAACTAATAAATTATCATATAAATCATATATTATAGTAGTAGAACCTGTATTATAAGTAATAATATTACTAGATAATTTAATTTGTGAATAAATATTATTTTTTGTTATATTAGAATATAATATATTTGAATAATTAACATTAAAATCAAATTGTATTAAACTGTTATTCATAATAGTTTTTATTTGTTTTTGATTTTCAGTTAATTCTTTAGATGATAAAGTAAGTAACCATATATGTAAAAGATAATCTAATATATATGTATCCCATAAATATGTTTCATTCTCTTGTTGTATTGAAATATTAAATTTATTATTTTCGATATCATCTGTTAAGTAATGACCTATAATTGAATTTTTATTTAAATTCCATAATGTTGTATTATTTAAAGATAATGATTTAATTACTAAATCAAAAATACATTCAATTAAATAATCAAAATTTAATGGTCTCCATGAAGATTTAACATACTTATATATATTAGTTGTAAGTTGTATATTATAATCTTCATTCGAATTTATACTTGAAATATCTAAAATTATATTTTGATTATCATTATAATATAATTTAAAAGAAGTTCCTAATCTACTTTTTACTAAATGTTTTATAATAAATTTTTTATTGACAACCGAAGTATCTCCAATATGTGTATAATTTTTAAATACAACAACATCATTATTATTTATAGGATATGATTTATTAATAATAAATTCATTTGTACTTTGTCTAACAGAACAATATAATATAATATTTGAAATATTATAATTAAGTAAATCATTATTAGTAATATTTTTATTAAATTTACTTATATCATCGGTGAAAATTTTATAAGGTATTTTATCATAAGTATTTATTATAGTATTTTCTATATTTATTAAATTAGTTTCTATTACATTAGAAATTATTATAACATATTTTTCAAGATTATTTAGTAAATGATTATTTGTAATAAAACCATTTTGATATATATCTAGAAAATTTGATATATATTTAATAGTGTTATTAATTATACTATTATCAGTTTTACTGTTACGATTTAATTCAGTAATATAAAAATTACCAATTTTATACACTTGTGAAAAATTATTAATTAAATAAGATTCTAAATCAATAGTAATATTGTAGTCATTATTTGAATTACTTTTAACATTCAATAAATCATAATAATCTATATTATCTTGATTTATATGACTTATTTTACTTATGTAATCTTGATTAGTTACATTATTAATATCATTAAAATCATTTATTATTATTGATTTATTTAAAAAATCATCAATATTAAAAGAATAATTATTATATGTTTTATAAACACTTATCATATTATTATTTTTAATAACATCTGTATAAAGAAAATTAATATGGTAAAATGGTATTATATTATCAATATTATTCATAAAATCTATTTTATTAGTATCAGAATTATAATTTTCTAAATCAAATTCTAGAGTAATTTCATAATAGTTATCAAAGTAAGTAATATTTTTTATAATATTTAGTTCAATATTTTTCTCATTAATATAATCAGAGTAGTTATTATATTTTTTATAATCTTTATTATTTAAATATTTTCCACCAATTAAAATTAATTTATTAATTTTATAATGATTTTTATATATAATTGGAATATTAGTTAATGTTTTATGTTTTATTTGTATTACATTATTTAATATAATATCTTTAAATTGAAGTATATAATTTGATAAATTAAAATCTTTATTATTTCCACATATATTAATATTATTTATTGAACTTCTTATAATACCTCTATTTAATTGAGAATCAAGAATATTATAACGTGTTTTATCTTTTACAAAATTAGAATTATTTAAATAATATTCATTTATATGTAATTTATCATCTGTTTCATCATTAAAATTAATATAGGATTCCATAATATTTTTTGTTTCATTAATATCATATTTATGTTTTATAAAATTTGAAATAGTATAATTATCGGGATAATTTTCACTGCTACTAATATCTATAATAACAGAATTTATATTATCATAATTATTTAAATAACCATTATATTTTCTACTTATATTACCTATAACTTTATAATAACCATCACTTAGTCCTGTTATTATATTATCTCCATCACTTGTTACAACATTAGTTTTTTTTTTATTATAATAAATATAAACATATGAATATTTTTTTATAGAAAATATATTAATTAAAGGATTTTTTTTGTAATCTAAATGATTTATATTTTTATATGATTCAATATTCATTCCTATATTTCCTAAATATTCATTTTGTATTTTTGTATATGGAGTATGGTAGTATACTATTACACAATGTTTTAACAAATTTTGTAATTCATTAAAATCTATATTTTTTTTTAAAATTTTTTGATAAACTATATTCTGATTATCAAACCAATTTATAAATGGTTCATAAGTATCAATTTCTAATAATGTACTAGGTGTAGTTTTAAATAATTCCGTATATAATTGAAAATCTTTAATATATATTTTATCTCCAATATTAAATTTATTTTCATTTTGTGTTTTAATTATTATATGTTTATCACCAAATTTATCTTTAGAAAAATCATTTTCAACATATACATAATCTATATTAGATATTGATGATATATATGTATTAGAATGTTCAACTTCAAAATCAAGTTGTTTATTTTCAAACCCAAGTTCTTTATAAGGTGTACTTTTTAAATTAAATAATAATGATATTTTTACAGGTACACTTATAGACGTATTAATACCACCTAATCCTGTTAATGTAGTTCTATTTGGTGAAGTTAATAGTTTTATTGAATAACCATCGTATCCATTAATAATTTTATTTAGTTCTAAATTTGTTCCTATTTCTGATAAATTTGGTAGTTTATTTTCACTCCATTCTTCAGAAACTATAATACCAAAACAATTTGATACTGATGTTTTTATAATATCACCTATTTTAAAATTTGTATCTGATAACAGCATATAATCAACTAAGTAATTACCTGTTAATGTGTTTCTTTTATTTACATATGATATTCTACCAATTGTTTTATTATATTTTTTAGATAAATTTGTATTATTTACTTTAATTATTAATTCATTATTTAACAAAATTGGTATATCTTCTATATCACTAATTCCTTCTAATGTTTTAAAAATTCCATATTCAACAACAGAATTTGATGATTTATAATGTGTATATTCAATTAAATCTTTTTCACTATTATTATATCTAATATAATCTTCATATATTTCTTTAAAAGTATTAACATTATATTCCATATTATATAATTGTTCCAATAATGATTTTTTAATTGGATACATTAATCTAAAGTAACATCTATATGTATCATGCACATAGATTGAATGAGTTAAATTTATTTCTCTAGCATTTATATTAAATACCGATGAAGAACCATTAATATCTATAATATCTCCAGTTTTTAAATTATGATTTCTATGCTTAATATATAAATATGGATAATTTTCATTACAATACATTGGTCCTCCTTCACTTGATATATCTTTATTAATATTTGAATATTGAAATATTTTTTTGTTTTGTCTAATTTTAATTATTTGATTAATATTATTTAATTTTATTTCAAAATTATGGTACACAGATGTTACTTCACTACTTAATTTATTATTATAATCTATTAATTCCTCATAATTATGTCTCTCAAAATTATATCTTAATTTTTCTATACTATTCATTTTTGTCTCAACTTCCTTAATAAATTTACTTGAACTATAATTTCCTTGATTTATAACTATATGATGAATTGGATAAATATTGTGTATACTAATATTTTCATCAGTTATATATTTTATATATTCATTATTTAATCCTTTTACTAATGTATCGCAACTTTCTTTTTTAAAGTAATCTGTATATATTTTTGTTTCATTTTCATATATGATATTATTTTTTAAAATCCAATAATATTCATCATTTATATTTGATACTTTATTAAATATTTCTTTTGTATTTCCATTAAAACTATAATTATTATAAATTTTTAGTAAATCTTTTATATGTTTAGATATTAAATTATTAATATATTTATAATTTATTTTAATTTCATTATAATATACATCATCAGTTATTTTATTTGTAGTTAATAAATCTTCTTCTAATTTTGATAATCTTGTAGATATTACATTTAAATAATTATTATCTATTAACTCTTTCATTTTTGATATATAAATTTCATCTGATAAATTATTTATAATATTTAATTCAATAATTTTTAAATTATTATTTAATTTACTTAATATTAAATTTATATCTGTATTATATATTATTTCACTAAATGTTAAAGTTATATTTTCCTTTAAAAATCTACTACAGTAATCTATAAAATTACATAATTCATTTTTATTATATAATAATTCTGTATAAAATATATCAATATCTTTGATATATGAATACATTCTTAATTCAGATAAATATATAGTTTTATTTATATTTCCATTTAAATCACCATCAAAATTACTTACTATAACCATTCTAAAATTTTTATATTTTCTAGTTGTTTTTAAATTAAATACTTCATTATTATATGGGTCCCAATTATACTTTAATTCAATAATTCCATTTTTTATTACACTACTATCTAATTCTATATCATAGTATTTTTTTTGTAAATTACTTTCATCTACTTCATGACTTATTACTTCCCAAAGTATATCATCATTTTCGACATTAAAATTTATTTTATTACCATCATCCTCATTTATAATATTATCAGTTGAACCTTCTATCCACCATCTTCTTGGATATTTACGTGAATTTTTTGTTATTTTAACATTAATATATTCACGATCCCATAATGCTGTTTCTAATTCTGTATTACTAATAATTTTTATTACTCTTCTACTTATATTATTTATTCTAATAGTATCATTTACTATTAATTCACGTGTAAATAATGTATCTATACCTATTACTTTTTTTAAATTCGTAATATTTATACTACATTTTCCTACTAAACTCTCCATATTTAATTCTGGAACTTTTAATGTATATCTATTGATTAATTTATTTTTATCAAATTTATAGCCTATCAAAAATTTATTTACTGTTTTTTTTTTTGATTCATTATTATTTGTACGTTCTATGTATGAATCATCGTTTTTATCAAATATATTTTTTAATCCTAAATTATTAAATATATAATCTTTGTATTCATCCCTTTTTTTTTTATCACTAATTAAATCACTTGAGTAATTAAAATTACTAATATCATAATTCTCTAATTTAAAATATATATTATCTATTGAATTTTTGTATTTTATATTATCCTCTAATGGATTATCTAAATAAAATCTTATATTTTTTTTTATAATATTTTTATTTAATTTTATTAATAATAATCTTTTTATTCCATTATCATCATTTAATTCTATTTGAACTATTTCATTTTCTATATAATTATTTCCACTCTTAATTATAATAATTTTATTCAAACTATTATCATCATTCATTAATATTTCTACTTTTCCACCTTTGTCTATATCTAAATCTTTTATAATTAAACTAAATTCTTTTAAATGTGTTGAATTATAATCTATTATATAATGTTCAAATGGATTATATATAATATCATCCAATTTTACTTCGTAATTTACTAATAAATTACCATTTATATTTATATAAAAACTAAATAAGTAATTTATTGAAAAATCTATTTCTTCTATACTTTCATTCTTAAAATAAACATTTATGTTTTTTAAATTTTTTCTAAAATTATTTAAAAATAATATAAAGTCATTAGCTTTACTTAGTAAATTATTAATTATTACATTATTATATTTATACTCTTGGATATTATACATAGAACTAATCTTTATATTACTTTTTTTTATATTTTTATTATACTCTAAATTATCCACTAAATTACTGTTCAAATTCAACATCATTTTATCACTTATTAATACCTTATTTCTTATTTGTATACTTTCATCTTCATTTATCCAATATAAATTATCATTATTAATATTAAAATTTTCGTTATTAATTACATCACCTAAATTATCTTTTTTTTTTTTTCTAATAGTATATTGTGAATTAGGCATTTCTATACTTAATAATTTTACTTCACGAATATTTATAAATTTTTTTCCTAAATTTATTATATAATTACACGCATTACTGTATCCTTGAATAAAATCTATTACTTTTTCTACTATTATACTACTTCCACCAATATTTTTTTTAGTATCTATATTAATTAATTCATCATTATCTAATTTTATTATATACTCATCACTTTTATAATTTTCATTATTATCTAAAAGTATCTCATTATTTACTACCTTTGGTATTATTTTAATTGAAAATATCGGTCCTCCATTATTTTCATTATAATTTAATAATTTTAATGGAATATTACAAATCTTATTTTGAACTTTATTATCAATTATATCACCTTCAATACCTTGAAATATTACTTCATCATTGTTTTTAAAATTATGACCCTCATGATATACTATAATCTTATTTTCTTTTACTACTGATAAAGGATTTTCTTTTAATTTTATTATTTTTTCTCTAACTATTTTATTTTTAATATTTCTATTTTTTGAATTAATTGTAATAATTGTTTTTTTTAACTTTTTTTTTGTATTATTTACTCCGTAGATTTCCTTTGTTTCTTTTATTGTTTCCTCTAATAAATTTTCATTTATATTATTTATTTCATATAATTTATTAGTTTCTAATAAATCATTATTCATTTATTATATATATTTTATAATTTTTATAATTTTTATATTATTATTATATATATATGAATAATTCTATATTTTATTTAATAATTATATTTTTTATAATTATTATATTAAGTAAATTTAATAAAATTAAATATAAGGAAGGTTATAAAAAAACATCCGCACTAAATTCTATAAATAATATAAATAAAGATTTATTAGAGGAAACAATAAAGGAAACAAAGGAAATCTACGGAGTAAATAATACAAATAAAAATTTATTACAAGAAACAATAACAAAGGAAAAATCTATAAGTAATACTAATAAAAATTTATTAGAGGAAACAATACCAAAGGAAATCTACGGAGGTAATAATACAAATAAAAATTTATTAAAAACTAATAAATTATATGAAATAAATAGTACAAATAAAAATTTATTACAAGAAACAATAACAAAGGAAAAATCTATAAGTAATACTAATAAAAATTTATTAGAGGAAACAATAACAAAGGAAATCTACGGAGGTAATAATAACAATTCTACTAAACAACATTTTTATAATAAAAATGATGATATAAATGCTTTATCAGAAAATTCTGAAAAATTTAAAATTATTAAAGCAAAACAACAAATACACAATCAAGATCAAAAATTGTTTAATCAAAATGAAGAATTAAATAAAAAAGATTATAATTTAAAAATTAAACAACAAGAATTAAACGATTTTAAAAATGATTTAGAAAAACAAAAACTTACAAATGATAATTATAAAGCTATGCAAAATCCCCAACAGTATATTTTACATAATGATAATTTTTTAAATGTACAAAAACAACTTAGAATTATTGATAAAAAATATAGCCATATTAATTTAAAAAACTTACTTGTGGAGGCTGTTAAAGAACAAAATTATAATAAAGCTGATTTACTAAAAAATTTAATTACAATTGAAAATGATTTAAAATTAGCAAAAAAATCTAACGATGAAAATTTAATTAAAAATATTAACATTAAAAAAACACTAATTATTACACAATTAGAAAAGTTACCTTCATCCGAAAAAATATTAAATATTCATGAGTTTGCCTCCCAAAATTGTAATAATAATTTTATAAATAATAATGTAAATAATCCAGTTAATAATTCTGTAAGTAATAATAATGCAAATTCAAATGCATTTAATAATGCAAATTCAAATGCATTTAATAATTCTGTAAGTAATAATAATGCAAATTCAAATGCATTTAATAATGCAAATTCAAATGCATTTAATAATTCTGTAAGTAATAATAATGCAAATTCAAATGCATTTAATAATTCTGTAAGTAATAATAATGCAAATTCAAATGCATTTAATAATGCAAATTCAAATGCATTTAATAATTCTGTAAGTAATAATAATGCAAATTCAAATGCATTTAATAATGCAAATTCAAATGCAGTTAATAATTCTGTAAGTAATAATAATGCAAATTCAAATGCATTTAATAATTCTGTAAGTAATAATAATGCAAATTCAAATGCATTTAATAATGCAAATTCAAATGCATTTAATAATGCAAATTCAAATGCATTTAATAATGCAAATTCAAATGCAGTTAATAATTCTGTAAGTAATAATAATGCAAATTCAAATGCATTTAATAATGCAAATTCAAATGCAGTTAATAATTCAAATTCAAATGCAGTTAATAATTCTGTAAGTAATAATAATGCAAATTTAAATGCAGTTAATAATGCAAATTCAAATGCAGTTAATAATTCTGTAAGTAATAATAATGCAAATTTAAATGCAGTTAA
>Ga0228642_1000084_pt1 | contig 39339 bp, 34 predicted proteins | sample 53DmetaG_FD_190071 | JGI IMG/M metagenome (GOLD analysis project Ga0228642, IMG submission 190071) | Seawater microbial communities from Monterey Bay, California, United States - 53D | ecosystem: Environmental > Aquatic > Marine > Coastal | place: USA: California | collected 2016-09-29
CTTCAACTTCTTCAACTTCTTCAACTTCTTCAACTTCTTCAACTTCTTCAACTTCCTCAACTTCTTCAACTTCCTCAACTTCTTCATTTCTATGTATATTAGATTGTTCTATATTTTCATTTTCTAATATATTTAAAGAAAAATGATTTAATGGTTGTTCTATACTTTCATTACTTGATTGTTCTATACTTTCATTACTTAATTGTTCTGTACTTTCATTACTTGATTGTTCTATACTTTCATTACTTGATTGTTCTATACTTTCATTACTTAATTGTTCTGTACTTTCATTACTTGATTGTTCTATACTTTCATTACTTGATTGTTCTGTACTTTCATTACTTGATTGTTCTATACTTTCATTACTTGATTGTTCTGTACTTTCATTACTTGATTGTTCTGTACTTTCATTACTTGAGTGTTCTACAGGTTTTTTTGTTATTTGTTGAGATATTTTATTTTTTGTTATAAATAAAACTATAAATGAATTTTCTGTATAATTAATTGATTTAATAGTTTTATTATTTTCTAATATTTTACCTAAGTATAATAATTTAATATTATCAATTGAAAAATTATAATTAGTCTCTATTTTTTTTTTTAAATCAAAAATAGTATTTGTTTCATCAATATATTCTATATATTTAGTTTTATCAAGGGTTTTTAAAATAATTTTTATTGACATAATTTAGATACAATTAATAAATTAATTTTAAATAGTTTATTTAATATTTTTATATTATATATATATATATATATAATATGAATCAAATTCAAAACGAGAAAAAAAAAAAATTTATATTTGATATTATAAAAATGAGTGGGATAGTACATGTAGGAGTATTATATACCACTTTTTTAGTATTAGGTTCAGTATTTATAGATAATTTATTTAGTAAGTTTGGAACCAGTGTAGATAAATTGGAAGAAACACCATTATGGAAAATAATTCTAGAAGTATTTTTAGAAATGGCTGTAATAATTTTATGGAATGCATTAACTCGTAAAATAATAAAAAGAGTACCATTTATTCTTGAAAATGTAGGAGGATTTCATATAAGAAAATTAAAAGAAATAAATGGAACAGTACTTGGTGCAGCAACATTATTACTATTATTAAATGATTATAAAACTAAAATATTATTTATAATAAATGCTTTTAAACAAAAATTAAATATATAAATGTTCAATACTTGGAGGTATAGATTCTTCAATTTTATCTTCAACTATTAATTTTTTTAATGTTTCTTCGTCAATAACAATAGCATTTTTATCGTTTTTTTTAATATCAGTATCGAAAGTATATTTAATATCATCATTATGTTTTGTTAAATTAAGTAAGTTAATTCTGGAAAAAATATTATATAATATTTTTTTTAATGTTCTTACACCACCTTCTTCTTCTGCTGTAAATTCTTTAATAATATATTTTAAAGTATCATCTTCTAATATAATTTCTTCTTGTTTCATACATAACATATCACAAATATCAGGAATTAAATAGTCCTTAGCAATTTTAATTTTATCATCCATTTCAAAACCTTTTGTTTTAATATTAATTAATCTATCTAATAAAATTGGATTAACATTTTCTCTAATATTATATGAAAATATAAATAAAGCTTTACTTAAATCAAAGTTAATACCATTAAAATATTTATCATTAAATTGGTCGTTTTGACTTGAGTCAGTTAAATGTATTAATAAATTAGAAATTTCATCGCCTTTTTGTGATTTGGAAATTTTATCTAATTCATCAAAATAAAATACAGGATTCATACATTTACAGTTCATTAAAATATCAGCAATTTTACCATACATAGAACCTTCATATGTAAAAGAATGGCCATCTAAGAAAGAGGCATCTGTAGCACCACCTAATGAAATAAAAGCAAAAGGTCTTCCAATAGCTTTAGAAATACCATTTTTGACTAGTGTAGTTTTTCCATTTCCAGCTGGACCTTCAATAGAAATAAAATTACCTACACTATCTGGTTTACTAATCCATTGAGCTAAAACTTGTAAAATTTGTTCCTTAGTTTTTTCATGACCATAAACAGCACTATCTAATGTATTTTTAACATTGATAAGATAATTACCAACTTCTTTATCAGTAGATTTTGAATCAATAGGAAGTTCACAATATTTACCAAAAGGAACTTTTAATAATGAAGTAACCCAATTAGAATATTTAGTAATTTCTGAACTACCAAACATTTTATTAGAAGTTAAATTTTCTAATTTATTAATAATAGTGGATTTTTTAGATATTGATAATTTAGAAGCTAAAATTCTAAATCTTAAAGGTGTTTTAACGTTATTAATTTTAGATATTTTATTTTCTAATTTATCAACTTTATTTTTTTTAGTATTTGTTAATGTACTATAAAATTCCATTTCTTCTTTATCATATTTAGCATTATTTATATATTTATCTTTTAATTTATCAATTAATAATTTTAAACTTGGTCTTTTAGATTTATCAAAATCATTTTTATCATAATCTGTATCAATAACTTTAACATATAATTGTGGTTCTTTTTCATATTTTTTATATGTCGTATCTCCATTTATATCTCTATTAATACCTATATCTTTTAATCTTTGTTCCATTCTTTCCCTAAATGATAATTCTTTATTTTCATTTATTTTTTTTGCATACGGTATTCTATGAATAGAATTATTAAGACCAATAGGTCTATCACGTGTGTCATTAGTTTTATAATATGATATATTATCTCGTGATGGATCAATTGTTCTTTTATAGTTTTTAAATGCATTAAAAATTGTATGTTTTAAAGGATAAGTATCCGTTTTTTTTCCTTCATCAATAGTGTAAGGATATTTATATTTTTCTCTTATTTTATTTATTTCTTCTTGTAATAAGTAATTTGCTTTTCTTTTTAATCTATCATTTTCTAAAATATCTTGTTCTTTTAATTCTTGTTCTATTTCTGTTTTTTTACCTTTATTATATATAATTTCATATTTTTCTACTACATTAGAATTAGGAATTTCCTCTTTATTTTTAATATTTATATTTGTTTTTTTTAATAAATTTTTTATTTCTGTTTCTTGTTTTTTTAATAATTCATCCCTTTCTGCCTTAATTGATTGAATTTCTAATAATTTTAGTATTGATTCCTTAGGTAATTTTTTTATAATTAATTTTTTTAAATCCTCTGTTTCTAAATTCTTATCATTCAAATTTTCTAAACCATTAATATTTAAATAATTTATAATAAATTTTATATTATTATCATTTAATTCAATATCATTCATATCATTCATATATATATATATATAATATTTTTTATATAACATAATATTTAATATAAAATAATATTTATTATAAAATAATACTATTCAATTCCTTACATAATACTTTTAAAGATTTTTTATAATCTTTTCTTAGTATTATATCATTATTATCTAATTCTAATAAATTACTTTTTTTAATCCACATTATTTTACATTTTTCAAAAAATCCATCATTTGCTATATTTATATTAATTGCTTTTTTAACATACTTATAAAAATTATCAAATAATAATGGTAGGTTTTTATTAAAATCTACTTTCATAAAATATATACAACTATTCCGATAATATACTGGTCGATTTATTATTCTTTTTTTAATTTCTATTTCTGAAAAAATTCCCATTATTTCTTCACTACATTCCCTAATAGCACCTCGTAAGTAAGACTCATTATTATTTTTTAAACCACCAAATCCACTCCACTTTAAACTATCTTTATAACCAATTTCTTCTTTTTCTTGACCTATTAAAAACATAATTTCGTTATTTAAAATACAAAAAGGTTGAACTCCAACAAACATAACTTTAAACTGTATTTATTATTATAATCTATTTTCTAAATAATTTATAAATTTAATAGTAAATACAGTTTGAATTTAAATATTTTTAATTTCTTTATTATTTTTTTTAATTTTATTATTTATTACTTCAGTATTATTTTCCATTTTATTAAGAATTTTATTTTGATTTACAATTTGTTCGTTTTGAATTTTACTTAAAGTATGAATAACATCCAATTCATTTAATAATTTATTTTTAAAATTATCATTACTTTTTTCATTATTTTTACCCATTTTAATAAAAGAAATACTCCCCAAATCATTTTCATTACATTTTTTATTTATAATAGTAATTTTATTAATATTATCTTTTTTTTCTATTGATTTAGTCGTAAAACAATGACAAATAGATTTTTTTATTTTTTTTATAAGTGAAGAACTGTCTTTTAAACTTTCATTAATATCAACAATTTTATTATAGTTATTCTCTATAAGTTCATTTTGTTCTTCAATTGTTTCTAATATATTTGTATAATTATTTTTAATATCTTTTGTTTTATTTAAAATATTTTCTTTTAAGTCATAATTACTTTCCATAAGTATTATAATATAATTATATTATATATAATTATATTATATAATTACAATAATGGAGAATTATACATTAGTTTTTGCTAAAATTATTAATAATAAAGATGTAATAAAATTTAATAAAATGAATATATTTCTAAAAACATTTTTCAATTTTGAAGTTAAAACAGGAATTAAAAAGGATAATAATGCAGATAATAATGCAGATAATAATGCAGATAATAATGCAGATAATAATGCAGATAATAATGCAGATAATAATGCAGATAATAATGCAGAAAATAATGCAGAAAATAATGCAGAAAATAATGCAGAAAATAATGCAGAAAATAATGCAGAAAATAATGCAGATAATAATGCAGATAAGAGTATTGAATCAAAATTAAATAGTTATGGAATACCTACTAATTTTAAATCAGGATTATTAAATTATGAAGAAAATAATGATAATGTTAAAAAAGATATTTTAAATTATTTATTTAATAATACTATATTAGAGAATTTTAATAAAAAATTTGATAAATTATCCAAGGATTCTATAATGATTATAAAAACAGACGAATATAAAAATATTATTAATAATATGACAAATATAGAAAATCATAACTTAATAAAATTACCTATAATTGATAATAATTCTTCAATACTGGGTTTAAATAATATATTAACTTTTAAAATTAATGAAAAATTATTTCAATCAAATAAAAAAAGTGTTGTTAATAAATTAATTAATTTATTACAACAAAATAAATTAATTACAACAAAATAAATTAATTACAACAAAATAAATTAATTACAACAAAATAAATTAATTACAACAAAATAAATTAATTACAACAAAATAAATTAATTACAACAAAAACAAGTTAAATTTTCCTTCTATTTATTCTTTTACACTTTTATACATTTAAAAATTAGCTGTTCTATATACAAAGATATAAATACCTTAGTACTTTCATATTAAGTACATACAGTTTATACCACTTATATATTAGTATAACAAACATTTTAAGAGAATTCATTTTCATTTTCATTTTTTCAAAAATAAAAATTATTGCAAACCCAATTTTTTTTTCCCGCCAAAATAATTCCGCCAAAAGTTAAAAATTCTGTAATTCTGTAAAAATTCTGTAAAAATTCTGTAAAAATTCTGTAAAAATTCTGTAAAATAGTTAATTTATTAAATAATTATATCTATTTAAAAAAATATATTTATGTATAATATATTAGTAATTTATGAAGATGCATTATTGTTACTTTTGTAATTATCATACACATCAAAAATCGAGTTTAAGGGACCATGTAACCAAAAAAAATAAGTGTAGTTATTTAATTGCACCCATTACTATAAATAGTATAGAAAAATATTATGATTTAGTAAAATTACACCAAAATGTTCCAGATAATATAATTTTTGGCGTAGATCCAAATGCGCCTCCGCCAAAATTTTACGAATCTGATGAAAATGAAAATTTAGATAGTAAAAATAAAGAACGATTAGAACATAATAAGCAATATGTGGAAACTATAATACATAAACATCTAAATAAACTATATACTTGCGATTACTGTCATAATAATTTTACAAGAAAAGATTCTCTAGTAAAACATTTAAATGGTAGATGTAAAATTTTAAAAAAAAATAAAAAGGGAAAAGAAGAAGTAAAACAAAAACAAGTAGAGAACGAAGCACAATATCAAGAAACTATAACATTATTAGAAAATACCCCATTAGGAGAACAAATTATGTTAATGAAAAAATTAATGGAAAAACAAATAGAAAAACAAAAAAAGGAAATGGATGAAAAATTTAAAACACAAGAAAAACAAATACAAGAATTAAAAAATACAAAAAATCAAGATATAGTTAATAATACAAATAATATAGAAAAACAAGAGAATATAGAAACTAATATAGAAAAACAAGAAATTATAGAAAACAATATAGAGAATATAGAAAAAATAGAAAGTAATTTTGTTATAAATAATTTTGGGTATGAAAATACAGATATATTTAACGAGGAAGAAAGAATGATTAGTTACATTAGAAAACCATTTAATGCCTTACCAAGTATGATAGAAAAACTACATTTTACACCAAATAAAAGACCAGAAAATACAAATATAAGAATAAATAATATCAGTAATGGTAAATCACAAATATATAAATATAAGTGGGTAACTATTATGAAACATGATTTAATATATAATTTATTTAGAATAAATGCTGAAAGACTAATTTATACTTATGAGACTTACTTAGAAGAAGGTAAAATAGAAAGATTGTTATGGATTGAAAAATTTAGGCACCAGTTTGAGAATGATGATACATATTTTTATAAAACACAACAAGAACAGATAGATTGTAGAATAATAGACTGTATGAAAAAAAATAAAAGTTATATGAATGGTTTATAGGATAAATATACTTTTTTATAATTTAATTTAATACAAAAAAATTTAATAATTAATCATCATATATAATATTTAAAATAATATTTTTATAGTATATATATATGAAATTATATATATTAAGACATCAAATTAGAGGTAATGATCCTACTTTTTATTCATCTTTATTACCAGAAGGAATGGGAAATTCAGAACATTTAAAATATACATTAGAAAATTTAAATATTAATTTAATTTTTAGTAGTCCGTTTATTAGATGTTTACAAACAATTCTACCATATTATTTTTATTCGGGTATTAAAATTAATAGGGAATTTGGTTTATATGAGGAAATTAGTTTTCCATTATTTGATAAATATAATTATAAAAAAGATATACAATCTTTTGATTATGAATATTACATTTTAAATCATAATTATAAATCATTTATTAATATTGATGATGTTTATCCAGAAAATACAATAAACAGAATTTTACAATTTAAAAAATATTTAATAGATACATATAAAAATACTAATTATAATATTCTATTAGTTAGTCATCAAACACCTATTAATTATTTTTTGGAAAGACCAGATATTAGATTTCCTATGGGTACTTTATTTGAAGTAGTAGATTTAAATAATAATGTAGTTATTAATATTCCATATTAAATATAAAATAAATAATTATAACCATTTAAAATTGATTTATTCTAAATAATATATATATAATGTCATATCAACAATTTTTACAAGATATTAATAATGATATTTTTAATATAACAACTAAAGAAAAACATTTAATGCAAAATTATGTTAAAGATGAAATTAATAATGTAAATTTAAAATTAAAAAATGAATACGAACAATTATATAATATAAAAAAAGAACAACTTAAAATAAATTTTAATGAATACTTAAAAAATATTTGTCAAGATTTGGAAAGTACTTACTTAATAAAAATTAATTCTCAAAAATACTATTTTGATATAAATAAAAATACTGAAAAAAATATTAAAAAATATTCAAATAATAGTATTTTATCTATACAAAACAACCAACAGCAAGAACAGCAACAACAACAACAAGAGCAACAAGAGCAACAACAACAACAACAACAACAAGAACAACAGCAACAACAACAACAAGAGCAACAAGAACAACAGCAACAACAACAACAAGAGCAACAAGAACAACAAGAACAACAACAACAACAACAACAACAACAACAACAACAACAAGAACAACAACAAGAACAACAACAAGAACAACAACAAGAACAACAACAAGAACAACAAGAACAACAACAACAACAACAACAACAACAAGAACAACAACAACAACAACAACAACAACAACAGCAACATTCCAAAACATGTTTACATTACATTGTTAAGAAAAAAACTGTATGTGGAAGAGTTACAAAATTTGGAGATTATTGTGGATACCATAAAAATTAATATTTATATAACTTTTCTTTTTATAAAATTAGTTATTTTTGTATAATTAAACAAAATATTTTTTTAATACTTTAAATATTATTATATATTTATATCTTATTATATATTTAGAAATATATTTAGAAATATATTTAGAAGTATATAATTTATAAAATTTATGTATGATACATTTGATTTAAATAATTTTATTAATGATAATTCAGATAATGAAAATGTTTCAAGTATAATATACTGTGAAAATGAAGATTGTTATAATAATTCAAATAAGAAATTATTCGGGGATTACTATTGTAGAGAATGTTATCCTGATTTTACATCTACAAAATTAAATACTGATATAGTTAAAATAATATATAAACAAGGAGTAGATAATACTTATCCATCTATAGGAAATAGAGTAACAATACATTATAAAGGATTTATAATTGATAATAGTGGAGAATATGAATTTTATAATACTTATAAAAATGGTATAAAACAAATAATATTAGGTAATGAATTTAATTTAAAATTATTTAATACTGTTATAACATCTATGAATAAAGGAGAACAATCTGTTTTTTTAACTAATATGTCCTATATAAATTTTATAAATGATAAAGAAAATGATAAAGAAAATGATAAAGAAAATAATAAAGAAAATGATAAAGAAATTAATTTTGATAAATTTAAATTTGAAATAGAAGTAGTTGATATTCATACGCCTGTATTTTTTACAAAAAAAATTATTATATAAATTTTATGTGGTAAAATTGATTTATTGCTATAAATATATTATAATATGTATTTTCAATCAAAAATAATTTATGAGGATTTATTTAAAATTATAGATTGTTATTACAAAAATTTCAATCTTGTTCAATTTAAAAATGACAATTATTATAAATCAGAATTTATAAAAACTACTGAATATATAAAAAAATCACTTGATAGAATTAATAAAGGACTATTTAAAAATAATATAAATATTAGTAATGAAACTATTATACTTACTACAAAAAATAATAAAAAAGTTAAAATAGAATGTGATTATATTTCATTTTCAATGAATATATATAATGAATTTATATTTTTATTTGATGATTATATAAGTGATAAAGGAGAATTGTCAGAATATGGGTTTTATTTTTATAAATTTATAGCATTATTTAATAATATAATTGTATTAAATAAATTTATTCATGAAGATAATTATATATGTTTTAATGTTTTTAATATTGATACACAAGAAGAATTAGTTTACACGATTAGTGCTAATAATGATAATACAATTGGATATTTCTATAAAGATTAAATTAAATCATCCAATTTTCTGGAAGACAAATATGAGTATATGTACCATTTTCGTACCATGAATGACTTGTGTAAATTTTGTCATCAATTGTTAGACCTGGTTCATTTTTTTTATATAAATCATTTTTAGTAAAAGATTTATAGGAATATGCATGTAAAAGTTTAGATTTAAGAACATTTGTAGAATTACTTTTATAAATAATAGCTACATGTCCTTGATCTTTACCAGAACTGTATTTTCTAATTAATAAAGTTCCATTTGGATATATTGCGTTTAAATCGAATTTTTTTAATTTTTTATTTTTTTTTAAATATTTATACCATTCGTATGTACCACCACTATATTTTTTTTCTTCAATAACACCTGGAACTTCTAATCCCAAAGTTCTTCGAATAATATTCAGTAATCCAATACAATTTATTCCATTTTCAGCAACACTATCAAAATCGATTTCATCATTACTAGTTCCGTAACTTTGAAATCCACAATCTGTCATTTTTGTGTGCCACCATACGTATTTTGGATTAATTTTTAATAAAATCCTTACAATTAATTCATATTTTTTAAAATTTTCTACAAATTCCATTTAAGTATTTTTATTTAAAAATCAATTTTACATTTTAACATATATTAATTATTATGAAGAACAGTTAAAAAATTATAATAGTATGATAAAAGAAATTAATACTATTGTACCAACAAATGAACAAATATTAATAGAACAAGTTATACAATGTATTCATATAATAATTAATTCAAGGTAAAAATTAATAAATTAAATACATTCTAATTATATTTACATATATAGTTCTTTACTCATATTATTTAATTCTAATAATTCATTAACTCTTTTTTTAATTGAATTACACATAATATCACTATTTTTAACACTAAATATTAGTTTAAATTCTACATTATCACAATTTTTATAATTAATTCCCCATTTTATTTTACCATGAAACCAAGATATTATATCATAATATGATATTTCATATAATAATTTATTTGTATCTGCATTATAAATACATAAATGATCGCTAAATTCTAATTTTACAGTGATACAACCAGATTTTATTATATTTTTTTTATTATCTTTTACTAATTTAACATAATAACAATCATTTATAGGTTTTTTATCAATTAATTTTTTATCTTTTTTAGTACAACTATTTCCCATTTATATATAATTACAGAATAATTTTATATAATAATTTTATTAAAGTAAATTTAATTACTATGCAGTAGTATGCAATTTATTATGCAATAATGTAAACATATTAACAATTTTTATTTTTAAATCACACGGTATTCTATATATATTCATTGTTAGTAAAATATTAATGAAATCATTATTAAATAATTATAGTTTTTTAGGATTTTTTATTTTTTTATCAAATAATTTTTTTCTAACAGTAATTTGTGTCATTTATATTTTATTAAAATATTATAAAATTAATTTATTAATAAGTAATTAAAGATGAATAAAATAATGATGATTAATTTAGTTAATGTATATAATACACCACTACAAATTTATGATGAAGATAAAATAATAGAACAGATAAATAAATTAAAATATTATTTTAGTGATTTTAATTTTAAAAGATTGTTTGATGTAAAAGCTACACCAAATATAAATATATTAAAAATTATGATTGATAATAATTTTAGTTTAGATTGTTCTTCTATTAATGAGATTCAGTTAGCTGAATTAGCTAATTGTAAAAAAGAGAATATAATATTTACAGGTAATTATATTTCAACAGAAGATTATTATACAGTATTATATAAAAATATATTAATTAATTTAGACGATTATGAAATATTAAATAGAGTTGATATATTTCCTGAAACAATTTGTTTTAGTTTAAATCCTAATTTAGATTTAAATGATGATATTAAATCTAATTTACTATGTGGGTCTGAATCAAAATTTGGAATTGCAGAATGTGATATTATAAATGCGTATAAATTAGCAAAGGATAAAAATATTAAAAATTTCGGATTACATATAATTTGTGGTTCTAATATGTTAAATGAGAATTACTGGAAATTAATTAGTGATAAATTACATAATATAATTTATAAATTAAAGAATGAGCTAAATATTAATATAGATTTTATAAATTTTGGTGGTGGAATAGGAATTCCTTATAATAATGAAGTAGAAGTTAATTTAAAAAAAATAAATAATATTTTAAAAAAATCTCATGAAACAAACTCAAAATTATATAATATTAATATTACTAAAAAAATATATTTTGAGTGTGGTAGATATGTAACAGCTCAATCAGGTTATTTATTATCTAAATGTGTTTCAATTAAAAAAAGCAATAATAAAACTTTTTATGGTTTAGATGCTTGTATGTCAAATTTAATGAGACCAGGGATGTATAATGCTTATCATAAAATAGATGTTTTGAATGATACTAATGAAATAATAAAAGCAAATATTGTAGGTCAACTTTGTGAAAATAATGATTGGTTTGCAAAAGATAGAGAAATTAAAAAATCAAATATTAATGATATATTTATAATTTATAATACAGGTGCTCATGGTCATTCAATGGGTTTTCAATATAATGCCCGTTTAAGAGCACCCGAAGTTTTAATAAATAAAAATAATTACAAATTAATTAGAAAAAGAGAAACTTTCGACGATTATATTAAAAATATAATTATATAAATTATTTTTTAAATTAACATATACTATAAGATTTTGAATAAAAAATAATAGCACAAAAAATACAATTTTGGAAATTACAGGGATCATATAAAATTTATTAATTCATAGTAAATTTAATTCTATAAAAATCATATAAAAACTTAATAAATTTTTCTTAGTTTTATTATCAATTTTAAATAAACTAGTTAATTCTGTATTTAATATTATTCTACTTCTTGTTTTCCAAAAAGTAGAAAAAGACTTTAAAAAAATTATAAATAAGTCGGCGTTTTAAATGTTAAAATGTGTAAAATAAAAATTATTAGTTTTTTTTATAATATAAAAATAAATATTTAAAATATAAACTAAAATATTTTAAATTTTTACAAAAGAATTATCACAAAATTTACTAAATTAAACAAGGGGTTTGGCAAAAGGACTATTGGATGTTAATATAAGTTAGAACCAACATAAATGGAAAGACTATTTACAAAAGGTTGTCCAATACATTGATGAAAAGAGAGAATGTAATTGTGTAATAACTTATGAAGATGATGATGGATTTGTCCATGTAGTAGAAAATCCAGATATATCCATTATGTTTAATTGTGAAAATAGAGTTGGTTTAAATTGTTCTTGTAATTAAATTATAATTTAAATTTAATCATCATCTGAATAATAATTTTCAACTGAACTCATGCAACGGTATCTTTGATGAGAATATGTTTCTTTATTGGAGATGTAGTCGTAAGCAGACCCACAAATAGAATTGGAACTAATACAATTGTCCCTAGGATGGAAACGATTTTCTTCATCAGAATCGGAACTAATACAATTGTCCCTAGGATGGAAACGATTTTCTTCATCAGAATCGGAACTAATACAATTGTCCCTAGGATGGAAACGATTTTCTTCATCAGAATCGGAACTGATACAATTGTCCCTAGGATGGAAACGATTTTCTTCATCAGAATCGGAACTGATACAATTGTCCCTAGGATGGAAACGATTTTCTTTATCGGAACTAATAGTTTCACAATAATAATTATCTAATACATTTATTTTTCCTTCTGATATACCTTTTGTTGAATCACATGAACTAATTGAAGCAGTTGTACTAATTGAATCACTGTAACAGGAATAAGGAATAGACCTTGTAAATGATTTAGATGGTGTAGATGGAATAAAATATTTGTCAAGTTCTAAATCTAAAATATTTTTTTGAACTAATTTATTCCTCATATTTTTAATCCATTTTAATTCCCTTACTCTTCTATTTTTTATTTCTAACTGACAGTTCATACATTTGGATATATGATATTGTACCCAAGTTCTAACTTGAATTGGATTATTAAATTGTGGAATTTTACATTTGTATAGATGATTTGACATTATAATTTTAATTTAATTAAAATCAATTTTACTTAGAAAATTTTTTACTATAAAATTGTGTGTTTTTTTGTTCTTTGCCTTTCATATATTGATTAAACCTCTTGTTGAGAGTAGGAAATAATTTCATCATAGTCATCAGACTTCCCATACTTATTAAATATAAACTGAATAATCTGATTAGTCCTTGATTTTTTAAAAGTTGTTATAAAGGAATTATTATAAATAATTTTATAATTAAATATACAATATTTAATAAAAAAATAAATTATATAAAATAATTTTATCATTTGATGTAGAAATATAAGATAATTATTAATCATTATTGTTAAATTAAATATGTATAATATCAACAATGAACAGAAGGTATAAACTGTTCTGAAACTAATATAATTTTTATTAAATTAGCACCAGTGTAGTTCGCAAATCTTTAATTTTTAAATCACTCTATCAGTGAGTTTGTTAAAACAATATTACTTAAATCAACACCTTATAAAATAGCACCTGTTAAATCAGCACCTGTTAAATCAGCACCTGTTAAATCAGCATTGTATAAATTAGCACTTGTTAAATTAGCGTTGTATAAATTAGCACTTGTTAAATTAGCACTTGTTAAATTAGCAACTTCTAAACTAGTACCTTTTAAACTAGCACCTGTTAAATCAGCTTCTGTTAAATTAGCGTTGTATAAATCAGCACCTATTAAATTAACACCTTCTAAATCAGCATTGTATAAATTAGCACCTTCCAAATCAGCATTTGTTAAATTAACTTTGTATAAATTAGCACTTGTTAAATTAGCACCTTCTAAACTAGCACCTTCTAAATTAGCTTTGTATAAAAAAGCATTTTGTAAATTAGCACCTTCTAAACTAGCACCTTCCAAATTAGCACCTTCCAAATTAGCTCTATATAAATTAGAACCTTGTAATTTAGCACCTTCTAAATTAGCTTTGTATAAATCAGTACCTTGTAATTTAGCATCTTGTAATTCAGCACCTCTTAAATTAGCATTTTTTAAATCAACAGTGTCTAAATGCGCACCTCTTAAATTAGTACCTTGTAATTTAGCACCTTGTAATTTAGCATTGTGTAATTTAGCTTCTGTTAAATTAGTTTTTTGTAAATTAGCACCTTTTAAATTAGCACCTTCTAAATTAGCTTTGTATAAATTAGCATTTGTTAAATCAACATCTTGTAAATTAGCTTTTGTTAAAGTAGTTTCTGTTAAATTATGACCTTTTAAATATATATTTCGTAAATCAGCATTATGTAAATTAGCACCTGTAAAATAGTCTTTATAAAATAAAGAAGTACAATGGTTTATAAAATCCATATGACTATTTACTTCTTTATATGCGTTTATAGAAGTCTTAGCTATTCTTGCAATGTTATTAAATTTTTCTTTAAAAATTATATAATTTTCTAAATTTTTGTCTGTAGTCTCTAAAAAAATTCGTAAGTCATCAATAGGATTTTTTGAGTTCCATTGGGCGACAGCCACTTGTGTTCCATTTATCCTAACGGAGTTGTTATCTACCTCCCCAGGCACATTGGGCACTTGGTGCAGCATCCCACCTTTAAATTTCTTTTTATAATTAATATATTTTAATTTCATTACTAAATATTGTGATTTCCAATTAACCATCATATATATATATATATATAAAATAAATTATATTATAAATAATAATAAATTATATTATAAATAATAATAAATTATATTATAAATAATTAATAAATAATTAATAATTGATGTAGAAGTATAATTATCAATCATTATTGTTAATATATGTATAATAATGTATAATACTAACAATATCTGAAAGTATAAAAAATCTTAAACTAATATAATTATTGTGTTGAAAAATTGTAGGTCAACTAAAATTGAAAAAAATAAAATTAAAAATAAATACATATAAGAACTATATAATAAATTTTAAAAATTTGTTTATTATCAGACAAAATATAATATCAATGATAAAAGTATTGTAGAAATTACAAAAAAAATTAAATTTAATTGGATTAAGAATAAACAAGGTAATAATTTTGAATTATATTTTTATAGTGAAAATTTAAATTTAGCATTTGATTATCAAGGATTATAACACGAAGAATATGAAAAATTGTTTAAAATTAATTTGTGTTAAGTAAATATGATTATATAGTTCCAGTAGAAATGACTAATTATATAATTTATAAAATATTATTAATCTTCTTTTAAAGAATTACTATATGTTTTTAATTTTCTAGCACTTGGATCTACCATATCTGGATAATATTTTTTATTTGGCATCCAGAATGCGGGTATTATATTAGAATGACCTTTATAATATTTTTCAAAGATTTTTCTATAATAATATTCCTCTTTCGTTCTTGGTGTGCAATGTGTAAATTTATCTTTTCCATTTTCAAATTCTTCATCTGTTATTTTTGTATCTATATGTCTATGAAGCACTTCAAACCAAGAATTTTTTTGACTAGATATTCCATCTGAGAAGGCTTCTTTTTTGCGAAAAAGTATTTCATCAGGTAGAAGACCAGTGTCTTTAAAACTATCTCTTAATAGTTGTTTTTCCATTTTTCCATTAAATCCAAATTGTTTATATTTAGGATCAATACTCATAACATAATTTACAAAATCGCGGTCTAATAGTGGAACTCTTGCTTCTAATCCATTATTTGAAATACTTCTATCTGACCTTAATACATCATAATAATGAATTTCTTTTAATAATCTTACATTATCCTCAAAGAAATCATCTTTATCTTCAATAATTGAGCTATAATTATATGATGAAAAGATTTCTTCAGCTCCGTCCCCATTGGTGACTACCTTAATGTCTGTATTTTCTTTGATATATTTTGAAATTAAATAATTGCCTGTTGAAGCTCTAACTGTTGTAGTGTCAAAACTACCAATATGATAAATTACTTCTTCAATTGCATTTAAAAAATCTTCTTCTGTTAATTCAACCTGATGATGTTTAGTTCCAAGATAATCTGCAGCAATTTTAGCATAATGTAGATCAGTGCTTCCTTTCATACCTATACTAAAAGTATTTAATTCTCCTTTTTCAAAATAGGTATTAACAATTGCTGATACTAAACTACTATCCAATCCGCCACTTAAAAGGCAGCCCACTGGACGTTCTGTAGTCCCGACTACTCTTTTTCGCACAGCTTCAGTTAATAATTCTCTAATATTATTTTTTAATATTTCTTCATCTTTTTCTATAATATTATAAAGATATCTATAATAAGGTTGATAGTTAAATAATTCATCATTATCATTAGTTAATTCGAGAAAATTTCCTGGTTGAAATGGTTCAATATATGTGCATAAATCAGAAATGGCTTTAAGCTCACTGGCAACAAAAATTTCATTTGTTTCTGTTCTACCTATATAACTAGGTCTAACTCCAAAGCGGTCCCTACAAGCAAAAACTTTATTTTGAATAGTATCTACAATTACAAATGCAAATACACCATCAAGTTGAGTGCAACATTGATTCATACCATATTTTAAATATAAATCAATAATAACTTCACAATCAGATGATGAATTCATTTCAAATTTATTTTCATCAATAAGTTGTCTAAAGTTATAAATTTCTCCATTACAGATTAAGTAAATTCCATTTTTATGAAATGGTTGATCTCCATTATCGGAGAGATCGTTAATACAAAGTCTAGTAAAACCAAGAACAATATTATCGGATACTTGTAATATTTTTTTGTTATCAGGTCCTCTGTCATTTAATTTTTCAAGATAAGAAACTAAATCTTCAGTTTTATATTTTTCTCCCTTATAGAAAAAGATGCCACACATTATAATTATATATTATTATTGATATGTCTATAAATGCATATTATAAATAAATATATAAATATATAAATATATTTAAAATATGCATATTGCATATTTGCATAAATAAATTTGCATAAATAAATGTGCATAAATAAATGTGCATAAATAAATGTGCATAAATAAATGTGCATATTAATAATCATCTTTTATATCATCTTCGAAGACATGTTCTAATCTTAATTTCTGTAAATTATTAAATTTCATAATAATACCAATAAAATCAATAGCATATTCAGGTTCTTTTAATAAAAATCTTTCTAACATTCTTTTATTTTTAATCTTATGATTAATATCTATTATATTTTTACATTGTAATTCAACAAATTTATCTTCTGGTATTAATAATTTTTCTTTTTTTAAATAAGGAGTATAAAATTTATTAATAAATTCTTTAATTAAAGATGGAAGATAATTATGATTTTTAGCAATTTCAATTGCTAATGCAAATTTATAAGGAAAAATATAATTATAAAATGTATTATATATAGTAATACAAGAAGGTAATAATATATTATGTTTAATAATTTTTTTACAAACATTATCAGAAAAATTTTTATTTTTTAAACCAAAATATGCTAATTTAATTTTATTAGGAATTTTAGACATATTGGCAATATTTTCAAATAAATTTTTAATTTCTTTTCTTACAGGTGCTAATCTTATATTTTTTTTTTCTAATTCTATTCTTGCTTTTTCTTTTTTTTTTTCTCTTTCTTGTTCTATATAATTATGTTTATTATTACCAAAAATATGATTTGCTTGAAATATTTTTTTATTTCTTACTTTATCATATCTAACAACATCTATTTTTTCTTTTTTATCCATTAATAATAATAGATAATTTTATTTATATAATTTAATTTAATTTTAATTAAATTTATTTTAATTTATTATAATATAAATGATAGATTACAAATTAAAATATTTAAAATATAAATTAAAATATGAAAAACTTCTCATAGGTGGTATGGAAGCTACACCTGAAGATGTAGGGAGGTATGTGAATATTTTGAATGGAGACCAAACCGGTCTAGCTAGAATTACGGGTAGTACGCATGATGGCAAACAATGGGAAACTACACTAGGTAGGATAAACTTAGAAGAAAAAAATACACATTGGGAATGGACCTCAGCCCCACAGCGCGGGTTGAACATAACTACACAGGAATTTAAACCCTCAAATGTGACAGCCCCACAGCGCGGGTTTAACATAAATGCACAGGCATTTAAACCCTCAAATGTGACAGCCCCACAGCGCGGGTTTAACATAAATGCACAGGCATTTAAACCCTCGCACCTTGGTACGATATGGCAGGGATCTGCACCGGAGGATCCTATACAAGACCAGAACGATATGCCAAACACAACACCTGCAGCGCACTTTGACACGACAGGGCAAGGATCTACACCACCGGGAAGTGATGGAAGTTTTAGCATGCAGTTGAGGAGTCAGAGCCGAGCACCCATCAACGCTAGACCTGTTGCATCGAACCCTGACCCTGCTGCTCCCCACCCACCACCAGCACCAGTACCATCGATATTTAGCATAAATTCACAGGCATTTACCAACACCGTTCAGCCTGTAAATTCGTCAAATGTACTTGGTGTTACTGGAAACGATACCACATCAGAACAGGATATTCAACAACGAATGCTTGAAAGACATTATATGCTAACAATGTATAACAATCATACTATAACTGAAGCACAATTTATATTACCACAAATACCTAAACACATGATAGATGTTAAAGATTTAAGAATAGATTTAACTTCTTTAGATGTGTATACTATTGATCCTCCAGGTTCCACAGATGCGGATGATGCATTTTCATTAGTACTTGATAATGATAATGTTTTCTTATATATTCATATAGCTGATCCAACAGAAGAAAATATAACTGAAAATTTAAGTTCAGAACTTATGAAAAATTGTGCAGAACAAGTAGTAACTAGATATCCTACTTATGGTTCTACAATTCATATGTTACCACCAGAAATTGTAGATATGTATACACTCCAGGCTAGAACTGGTGATACAGAAAAAAAACCTGCAATAACTTTTATATATAAAGTAGATGATAACTATGATACACATTTTCAAGAATTTAGATTTTCTACAATAACAGTTAAAAAAGAATTAACACTTACATATAAACAAGCAGGAAACTTATATTCAATTCATGAAAAATTAAAAAATAAACAAAATAATATGAAAGATATTTTACTAAATGCAGCTGTGTTAGAAACTAAAGAAAAAACTTCTCTTGTTTTGAATTTGTGTAGCTTTATAGCTGAAAAATTTCGTGATAAAAGAGGTGGTAGAGATCCTATGACTTTTATACAATTTAAAAATGGAATTGTAACTGCTGAAATTGATATACATGAAAGACAAATGAAATCATTAATCGAAGAGTTTGCTCTTATGACTGGTACAGAAACTGCTCGTCTGATAAAAGATTATAATTTTCCAACTCTATATAGAGCAAGTCGAGCAGGCAGTGCATATATGTCAATAGAAGAAGCACAACATGATGATTTAGGTTTTAATGTATATTCATGGGTTACTTCTCCTATGAGAAGATTTAGTGATATATATCTTCATTATGTATTAAGAATGATATCCATAGTACAAAAAAAAAAAAAACCTTAATATTAAAAAGATGTATGATGAATTTAATAAAATATATACAATTAATTTGAGAGAAGATATAAAAGATAATATAAATAGAGTTACACAAAGTATTAATAATCAGTCTAGGAATGGTCTTAAATATAAATTTTTAGAATTTCTATACTTACATAAAAATATTGATATAATTTTAAATTTGCAGTGTAGATTAACAAGAAATAATGATGCTTTAGTGCTTTTTTGTGAACGTATTACTATAAATGGTAATTTACACCGCCCGACCAGGACCCATAATATTGAGAGGATTAGTTTATTTTATAGAATAGGAAAAAGATATTCTTCTGACAAAATTAAAGAATTAATTGAAAAAATCAAACTTGCTAACCCAAATCAAGATCATCCATTTAAAGAAATAATTATTAAAGCACCAAATAATAAACTTAAAAGATTTCAAATTGGAACAGTAATGAATAATGATGATGATTATATAGAGGAAGAGTGGTTTAAAGAAATAATTAGTAAATTGTTAAATGAATAATTTTATTTTATTAATTTTTTTTTGGTAAAAAATATATTTTTAAATAAAATTATTTATTATAAATATGATTTATAATACTGATAAAATTCCGAAAAAAATTATAAACCTATTAAAATTAATATTAATATAGATAATATTAAAAAAAAAATAAATAATTTACAAAATGAAATATATATAAAACAAAAAGAATTATTAGAATTTCAAGATTTTTTTTATATTTATGATTCAAATGACCAGGATATTAATAAAATAAATAAAGAAATTAATACTTTAGAAGATAAATTAAATAAATTTTTAATAAAATATAAACAATTTAAATAAAGTTTTATTTTTATAATTAAAATATTATAATTAATAATGGAAAAAATAGAAGAAATTAATATAACTATATTAGATACTATAAAAACTGGTGTAAATTTACTTACAACTGAAATAAGACAAAATAATTTTATTTATTATGGTAATAATATTATAAAACAAGATAAAGACCGGTTAGATATTTGGATTGTAATAAATGATGATGCGAATATTGAAAATTTATCTTATTATAATTCTTTAAGTAATAGTAGTACAAGTTCATTAGAAATTATAAAAAATAATGATAATAATTATACTTTATTAAATAAATTAGGTAATAATATTAATGAACCATTATTAAATGAAAATGTTATAGTTTTAAATTATGATGAATTAATTAATTATTTAATAAATTTTTCAAAAAAATATGATATTAGTATTATAACTATGAAATTTAGCAATCATTCTTATAATAACATAGTTTTATATGATATATTTAACGCTTCTCTTTCTAAAAATTTTAATGATATCAAACCAAGTATAAATAAAAAGTATTTTAAATATAAAAAAAAATATATTAATACTTTATCCAAAGGAACATTATATAATATTAATACCACTTTTGATACTAGTAACACATATTAATCATGTTTATATATAAAAAAAAGATTGTTTTTGTCCAAGCTAAAATTGATTTAAATAAAAAGAACACACAGAATGGAAAACTCATTAGAAATAGATTTGTATGATAATTCACTTCATAAAAAATGGATTAAAAAGATTCCAGATAATAATAATCTTCATATAGATGATTATGAACATAGAGATAATTTTATTTTAGTTGCGGATATTGTTTTGGATAATGAAGTTAAAGAAACTGGAGAAAAACAAAGGCAAACTGTTATTAAATGGGAACCTAGTGTGGGTAAAAAAACTTGGACTCATAGGGATGAATGGATATATATATTTACTATAAATGGTATTATAGTTAAATTTGGAGGAACAAGAACTGGTTTGAAATCCCGTATAGTTTCATACTTATGTGGTCATCAGACTATTAGTAGAGGTGGATTCGATAAAATGTCTCAAACTAATGCTTATATTTATAACACATTTGAGTTTTATCTTAATTGTGGTTATGAGATAAAAATGTATGGTTTTAAATTACCTAAAACAACTATATCCATTAATATATTAGGAAATGATGTTGATATTATTGCTCAAACATATCACGCTTACGAAAGCATTTATATATCTAATTTTACAGAAAAATATTATAAACCTTATCTTAGTGATAATAGTTCTCCTGATTATTAAATAGTTGATTAAAAAAAGTTTTATAGTTATTAAATATATTTTTTAATTAATTCTATTTCATCATTTGTTATATTAAAGAATTCATATAATTTATCATAATCTCCATCATAAAATGGAAGTTTTTGAATAATTCGTTGATTATTAAAATTACCATAACGAGTAATAGATACAATAAATTGAAATAAAGGATGAAGTAATATATTTTTAAGTTTATCAGCTTCATTTTTACTACTACATATTAGGAATAGTATAGATTGTGTCATACCACATTCATCAATAAACATTTTAGAATAGTATGTTGTTGTAGGTATAAAAACTTTCCAATTAGATTGAAATTTATGAGGACGATTAGCATAACAGATTTGACTTGGAGTATGTATTAATTTAAAACAGAATTCATCATCTTGTTTATTACTGATTAAATTTTTTTTGGTATAACGATGTAAATCACTTGATGATTGAATTATAAATTTAGTATTATCTTTGTCTATAGTTTTAGATAAAATACTTTGTACGATTTTATTATAAAATAACGGAATATATTGTTTAACTTCACTTTTAACTTGACTATTATAATATTCACCATTATATACGCCAGAAATATTAATATCTTTATAGAAAGGATTATTTTGTATAACATAATATGTGAAACTAGAACCTACTTTAGGAAAATATTTTTTAGCACTTTGAATATCTAAGTGAATTATTTGTAATTCTGTAATTCTTTTTATTAAAGTATTTCTATCACTAATTGACATCCAATTATCAGGTGTTATATACGCTAAATAACCATTAGTATTTAATAAATTTAATGCCAATTCTATAAAATCTTTTATTAAATTATGATTTTTTGAGGCTCTTCTACCATTATCAAGTATTTTAGCAAAAGGTGGATTTCCTATGATTGCATCAAATTTAATATCTAGTTTATAATCTTCAAATTTACTTTTACTAATATTTAATTTATATTCATTTGAACAGAAAACATCTCTTATATTATTTAATCTATCTTCGTTAATATCATTAAAATATAAAATATTTTCTAAAATATCCTTTTTAGAATGATATGGTATTAATTTATTATATACTATAAAACTAAAATTACCATTACCAGCACAAGGGTCTAATATTTTCAAATTTTTTTTAGTCCATAAGTCTTCGGGTATTTTATCAAGTATGTCACTTACACAATCAATAGGTGTAGGTTCATCATTAGAGGTTTTATATGTTGATTTATCTTTATTTAATACATTATCATAATATTCTTTTATTTCTTCAAAAGTATTATTATTAATATTACATGAAGGCATATTTATTATATATTATAATATATAAATCAATTTTAAATCTGTATATATAAACTAAAAAAATAATATGAAAAACATATTTAATTATTAATATTTCATATTATTATTTGTATCATCCTCTAATAAACATTTTTTTCTATAAATTTATAATTATCTAAAATTAAATATTGGTTTGTATCAATACTACAATTATCATCCTCTATATTTCCTATATACATATTACAATGCGGACTTAATTCAAATATCATAAATTTATTATTTATTAAACATCCTAATTTACTACCGTTTGTTAAATTTACACGATTATAGGAAAAATCATAATTAAATAAATCATAATCAAAATATTTTGCAATTTTATTTAACATAGGTTTATTAATTTTATAATCATATTCTCTTGTATTCAAAAATATATGTACAGTAGATAAATCAGAACAAATTATAATTTTATAATTATTTATTGAGAAATTTATTGATTTTATATTACAAGACATTATTCCTCTTTTTAAAATTCTTATTAATAATGTATTTAATACATCAAAAATTTTTATTTTATCACCACCTGATGTTGTTGCTAAATATTTACCATCTTTTGATAAATTAAAATATTGAATAGCATTCTTATTTGTTGATAATATATTAGTTGAATTATTATCAAGATTATTTATACTAATTTTATTACTTTCTAATAATATACACATATAATTATTTGAATAAACTGATATACTAAAATTTATATTAAATTCATTTTCAAAATATTCATATTTATTAAGAAAATTTAAATTATTAAAATCATATGTATATATATATTTATAATCACAAAATATTACATATTCTTTTGAAACTTTAATATTTAATATGTTAAAACTATTATCAATTTTACCTACAATTTTTTCTTTATAATCATCATAAACTACTATTTTCTTATTAAATTCATTTAAATCATCAAAAAAATCACCTGTCAAAAATATTAAATTAGTATTATAATAACTTTCTATTAAATTTATATTATGACCTAAAAATTGTTTTCTTAAATTTTTTAATGGATAAGTAGTATATACTTCAAATCCTAAATTTGTTGTCATCAAAATTAATTCATAATTCTGATTAAAACAAACATTATTTATATGAGTTATTACTCTTATATTACGATTTACTTGCATAATATCTAAATTATTACAATAATTTAATTATATATAACTTAAACTTCAGTTACCTTTATAAATTTAATTTATAAAATACATAAAGGAAATAAATCTTTATATTACAACAAGCAAACCATTATTTAAAAAATGTTTAGAAAAATACAAATATAATTATAATTATGGAACTTCTAATAATAAATATAATAAAAAAAAATAAAAAGTATAGAATATGATAATTTTATTGTACATGCAGAAATAAAGCATCCAAAAAAGTTATAAAATCTCCATTAAAAATTTCTCTTGCTTGTCTGTGATAATTCTTTGTATTATCAGATACTGTTAAATAATCTCCCTGATTAATATTCGGTTCAAAAAAATCAAAATCTGAATTAATATAATTATTCATATCATTAAAATTTAAATTTTGTAAAGGCGTATCTGGTTTTCCTTCAACTGTTAATAATTGGGGGTTTGAAAATATTTCACTATATTTTTTATAATAATCCGCAGCTTCCCCAGCATTCCATTTACCCCACTCATTATACAAAAAACTAACTTGGTTAGTACTAATTTTCGCCAGATTGTTGTTTTGTGAAACATTAAATAAACCTCTTACACTTTTTAAACCATTATTAACACCACTATATGTTAAATAATGTGCTGAATATGCTGCATCACCTAGAATAAATGAACGATTTCTAGATTCATTACTTTCATAAAAGTCGTTATCACTCGTAGTTGTCCATAATAATGGAAATGATTCAAATAGAAGATCATCATTACTCCAATCAATATAGTATGGTGAAATTCCAAAACGCCTCAGTGCTCCTGCGATTTTCAATATTAATGTATTCATAATTTGAGCTTCACGATCTTGTCTTTGTGGTTGAATAGTCCATTTTAATACTCTAAAATTAGTATATTCTTGTATTCTTGCTACTTCTTCTGCTGGAGTGACAAAAATGCCTGGTTGTGAAAGTTCATTTTTACGATTAACTCTATCTCTAATCAATTTATTTTCTTCAGGTGTTAGTAAATGCCCAACATAAATTCCACCTAAATCAATAGGATTTATGGGTCGTGCTGGAAATAATCTAAATTCTGTATTGCCATATTCTCCTTGTGCATCTGGTGTATGAGATGAATTAAGACTATGTTCAATAATACCTCTCATTTCAATTGTTACAGGATTTTTATTATTACGTTGTGCATACTGATTTATACGAGCAATAAGATTATTATTAAACTTAATTACAAATATAGAACCCCATTCTTTACATGTGCCACTAAGAGTCAGGCTGCTAGGTCTATTGTAATAATTATTATCATTTTCAACTTTTGATTTTGCATACATTTCTTTCTCACTATCTCTCTGTTGTGATATTGGAGGAGGAGGATGTTTTGATAATGTATGTAGTTTAGAACTATTAGCATCATTTTCTAATATACGTAAATCGTTTGGATAACCACACCAATTTGCTTTTAAATGAGTAGGATCATTAGCCATAGATCCTGCACAATTAAATACATATGGATAATGTGGTAAAATTACATTTTTCATTTCATCTATGGTAGCATTTAATGTATTAATATTAATAAAATTTACTACTGCATTTATTACTTTATTTGGAATATAATTATCATTTATACAGTTTTCCTTATAATTAACCATATAACATGCTTTCCATAATATTGCTTCAAACATTCTTATTTCCATAGAATAATATTTAACATTAGCATTTACTATTGTTGGAGGAATACATTGCATAGAATGAAATCTATCGGGTGTTACTTCATGACCACAACCAATGTTCTTAATTAAACTTTTAATAAGATCAGGTAAAGCATTAAATTCTTCTTCTTTAATTAAAAATACTTGTTTTCTTTGTAATTCATAACTTTTATTTTGGTCTAATAAATTTGTAGGGAGTCCTATATTATTTAGCTGGTTTAAATCAACATCAGGTCTGTAGCACATGTCTTGTCCCCATGATTCTTGTTCAGGATTTAAACCTTTATTTGAAATTAAATTAAAACTAAATTGTCTATTATGAAGTTTAAATGATTCTTCAAAAAATGGTTCTGTTAATAGTCTAAATAAAAGTAATAATCCAATTGGACCAGTTCCTATTATTGCAACTTGTATTGGACTTTTAGTGTACCGTTCAAGTTCAAGTTCATTTCTATTTTGTACATAAATATGTCTAGATCCAAATTGATAACTATAACTACCACCGTGGTTCTTTTGTTTAGAATTAAGTTTTTTGTATTTTAATTTATATTTTAAATACTTTTGTTTCCAATTAATATTATCACTCATTGTATATATATATAATAAAATAATTTTAATTAAAATTTAATATTAAACTTCAATTATCTTTATAAATTTAATTTTTTTATTACTATCATTTCTAATTCCTATTCTTGCATATAAAAGTCCTTTACTGCCTTGAGGGACAAATATATATTTAATAATATTAGTAGATTTATATGTTCCAGAAATTGATAATCCACCTATACCATTATTATCAGTATATGAAGCATTTGAATTATTAAGATTTATACCTATTCCATTAACTGGATAATTTCCAGATATCCATATTGTATTTAAGTTAGATAAATTATCTGTATTATGTATTTTAATAAATAATTTCATATCATCTTCAATTATATTATCAAAATTATCACCTATTAATTCCATTTTAATTATATTTAATGAATTATCGGTTTTTGTACTTATATCATTAATATTATATTTGAAAGTAACATATCTATAATCTTGATTTTCAATAATAGAAATATAATTTAATGTATTATTAAAATATTGTGAATAATCTAAATATCCACCTTTTGCTGATGTAAAATATCCACTAATTAATTGTAATTCATCTGTATCTATAATTGAAACATCATGATCATAATTATTTCCAAATTTTTTATTGTCATCATTATCTACATCATATTGTGGATATTCACCTTCACCAGAATTAACTTGTATTCCATATAAAATATTATTTGTAATTTCTTGAAGTGTTTCTTGTGAAGATAAATCTATTAAAATTTTATCAGTATAAATATTTTCAATAATTTCATTACCAATTCCAAATAAATTATATGGAATTGATTTTAGTTTTAAATCATTAGTATATTTAGTTGATATTATTGATAATGAAATACTTCCAGATACATTAACATTTCCTGTTAATGGTGGTACATAATTAGTATCAGTAAAATTAGGAATTAATGTAAGATTTGTATCATTTATTTTTAATTCATATAAATTTGAAAATATATTACCGGAACTATCTGATAGATATAAATCAGAAAATTTATAATCACTACGAGTAAAATATGATGCTAAATATTGAATTATTAATGAAAAATTAAAATCACAACTTGTAATTACTGTTATTCCAGAAATTTTTTCTGTAACAGCATTACTAATATTATCTAAAGATAATGATGATGCTATTGGTATTTGATTAAGATTATCAACATAGTATTCTACTTCATTTGTAAAATATGAACTACCACCTATTACATTTTGTGTAATTATAAAATAATATTGTTGTTCTCTTGGAATAATATTTACATTTTTTAATTTAATATCAATTATTTTATAAAAACCTTGTTTATTAACATCTGTATAAAAATCACCTTCATTACTAAATAAAGAATGTATATCATTAGATATATTATCTGGTGTTATAGAATTAAAACCATTAATATTTATAGTATAAGAATTACTATGTAATTTATTTATTATAAATTCTGATATAGTATCTGTACTGGATATATTATCGGTAAGATAGTTTAATCTAATATTATTTAATGTACTAGTTTCAATTATATTATTAGCAATATTATTATTAACTACTGTAATATTATTTTTAGTAATATTTAATAAACTACCATTTGTAGAATATAAAATTAAATTAGTATTATCAATACTTAAAATTTTATTATTAATATATTCAGGAGTTTGTGGATTATCTGTAATTCCTTGGAACACTGTACTTTTTTCGGAATACTCAGGATTAATACGATTTAATGCTTGAACAAATATGTCATAAGTATGTCCTGGATTTAAATTTGTAATAGTATGTTGTGTTATTGCATTTGTCATAAAATTACCTGCTATGGTTATGTTTATACCGTCATCTTGTATAAAATTTAAAGAATTTGAAGATATACTATTATATGTTATTTTATAATTTTTTATTAACGGAAGAGTTTGAATACCATTATTATCATTATCAATATCATGATCATTTGGTTTTGTAAAATTTAATGTTAATGATGTACCTGTACTAATAGTTGTAATATTTGTAGGTGCTTCAGGAGGACCTGTACTATTAAATATATTATTTAATAAAGATAAATAATTATAATCTCTTGAAGCATCATCACTATTAAATTTATAATTACTATAATATATTCTAAAATCATACTGAACTCCAGATGATATACTATTTAAAAAAATATTATATGTATTATTTTCAATGTAATTATCAGATGTATCTAATATGAATTTTACATTATTTATATTTAAATTATCTGTTGTAATAGTAGTATAATTGCTTAAAATAGTTTTTTTAAATTGAAAATGTAGATTATTTAATTGTGGTAATAATTTATTAGTAAATCCAAAAGAAAATTGCTGTGGTTTTGAAAAATTTACTGTATAAGAAATATTATCAATTTCATTAGTTAATAAAATTGGTGCGGAAGGGTGGTCTGTTAAATATTTCAATATATACTGTTGTGTATTATAAAATCCATTTGCTACTGTAGTATTAGCTGTTATATTTATACTATCATTTAATTTATCAAAATTTATACTTGGAGTACCCACTAATGGTTGATTATCAGGGTCATTAGACATTAGTAATTTTCCTTCAATTTTTAAATTACCATTTACATGTAAAACTTCAGAAGGATAATTATCATTTTTTAATATATTTCCTACACCCAATTTACCTTGTGACATTACACTAGTAATAATATTATCAGTTTCAAAATATATATTGTTACTATCATCAATATAAATTTCACTTGTTCCATCTACACTTTTTACACCACCAAAAGTATTCCAATTATCTCCATCATAACCTTCTAAACCTATAACATCATTAAATCGTAACATACCTTTAATTGCGGGATTTGGTCTTGTTTCATTATTACCAACTGGTATTATAATCGCATCTTGTGTTCCAATATGTAATGATGACATTGCATTTTCTGTTCCTATTCCTATTCGTGTTCCTACATTTAGATTATATAAACAATCTATATCTTTTTTTACATATAAATCATTACCTATATTTAAATTACTATTAATACAAGCACCTCCTTTTATTATTAATGCTCCAGAATCTAAATCAAATGAATCTGCATTATTATTTATTAATGTTTGATTATCTATTTCATTTCTAATATATTTACTGGTATTACTTATTTTTAATTTTCCTTTTATTTCAATATTATTCTTTACCAAACAATTATTTTCAATATTTATATAATTACTATTTATATTATCACTATTTAAATTATTATTTATATTAATATTACTAATTACCGATACATTTCCACCAATTAATAAATCTTTTTTAACTGATATACCTCCATCTATTATCAAACTTGCTGTATCAAAATCAAAACTATTTACATTACTTCTTATATGAAGTGGATTTAAATAAACAATATTACTTTTTAAATTACTTAAGGAGAATTTTATTGAATTACCAGCATTTATTTCTATATTTTTATCACTATTAAGTTGTAAATTATTTTTACTGTATATCCTAAAATATTCATCTGTTGATAATATTCTATCACTAATTTGTGAATTTTTATAGAAATTTATTGAAGATGAACGCTCATTATCACTTGCATTATAAAAATTTAAAATTGGATTGCCAAAATTATTTATATCAAGATAATTTTTACTTCTTGTATTTCCTGTTATTCTTAATAATTTAAAATATGATATATTATCTGTTGTAATATCCCCAATTACTCCCTTTCCTATTATATTTGAATCATTAATTGTTGAACCAGTTATTTCAGCATTAAATATATATTGTTCATTTCCTGACCCACCTTCTACAGTTATAGTATCACAAATTAAATTACCTATACTTAATTCATCTATATCAGCAGTTAATGCTTTAAATCCACCAGAACCATTACTAGTAAGTCCCTCTAATAGTTCCTCATGTAATTCCTTAAATTCTATTAATTCATCAACTTTACTTTGTAATGTTGCAGTATCACTCATTTATTATATAAAATTATATTTTTAAATAAATTTTATATTAGTATTATAAGATATTATTTAATAAGTAATACTTAAAAAAAATAACTTTAATGTTTTTAATTTATATTATATTATACTCATTACAACAGTCACTACATAATCCGTATACATAAAAATCAAACCTTTCAAAACACCAAATACAAGTTTTTAATTTATTAATTTTAATTTTTGCCTTTTGTTTTAACTCGTTAATCCATGGTTTATAAATTTTTAACATAAAAAGATTTTCATCATGAAAATATAAATTACTTACAATAGTATCCATTAAACTCCTAATGAAATTTAAATCAATTTTATATACTTGAATATTTAATTTAAAATTTTTTTTTATAAATATATAAAAGTACTTATAAATCACTTAAGTATTTCAGATAAAAATAATATTTATAAATATTTTGAATTAACATAATTTGATAATTTAAAGTTGTTCTTGTTGGTCAATATCCGTATCATCAAAAAAACAACACTCAGGGTATATCATTTTCGGTTCCTGATGGAATAAAAATTCCACCAAGTTTAAAAAATAATTTTAAATAATTAAATTTTGATATAGATTGTGAAATTCCACAGTCTGGAGACTTAACAAAATGGATGGTAAAGAAGGTGTATTATTACTAAACTATAGTTTAATAATTTTAAAAGGAAATGCAAATTCACATTATAAAATATCAAAAACAATTATTACTTAATTACTTAATTTATAGTTTAAAATAAAAAAAAATAAGTAATTTAGTAAAAATTTAAATATGAACAGTTCAATATATTTTAAGTTACAGTCATCCAAATCCATTTAGTGTATCACAAAAAGGTCTTAATTGTTCTAATTTTTTTTAGTAAAACTAATGAAATTTAAAAAAAAATCAAAAAAGAACCTATTAATTAGAATTTAAATTAATAACAACTAAAATTATTTAAATATTATATAAAGTAATATTTTTTATATACAATCATAGCATTTATTGAAATCTGTAACATAATCTATCTCTCAATTAAAATTAATTTTATAAATAAATTCTTCTTCCAAAATTAATATCAAGTCCTTCTAAATAAAAACATCTATAAATAGTTTTATTAATAGTAGTTATTTTAAGATGATCATGATTTACATCAATATATTTAATATAACTTGTATCCCACCAATTTTTATTTTCTAATTGTCCTGAAATAATATAAACATTATCTCTAATTTCTATCAATTCCCAATTTTGAAGTTCAACATCATAATGATTAGATTGAATTAAGTATCTATTTGAATTTTTTTTTTTATAATTTTCAGAATTAATAATAAGTTGGTCTGATAAATTACTATAATATGTAGGTTCTGTTAAATTAACAGAACAATTATCGGTAGGACTTTCTGGAATATTATATGAATTATTATCTATTTTATCTAATTCATCAAATACATGATTTAAAGTTTTTAGTCCTGTATCAGTTATTTTATCAACAACATTATTAATTAATTTTTGATGTTCACTCATTTAATTAATATAATTAATTATTGTTTAAGTAATTATATTAATAATATTTTATTATAATATACTATGTTTAATAAAAATATACAAAATACTATTGGTGGTAATAATATTCCACAAGGTACACCAACTGATACACCAACTGATACACCAACTGATACACCAACTGATACACCAACTGATACACCAACTGATACACCAACTGATACACTAACTGATATACCAACTGATACACCAATTGATACATCAACTGATACACCAACTGATATACCAACTGATACACTAACTGATATACCAACTGATATACCAACTGATACACCAACTGATACACCAATTGATACAAGTAATATGGGATTATTTGGTAAAATAAAATTTATGTTTAAAGACTTAACAAAAGGTTTATTTCAAAATAATAAGGATAATTTATATTTTATAATATGGATATTTTTAAGTGCAATTCAAGGAATTTGGAGTTTAATTTCAAGTTTTATTTTAAAAGAAAAATGGAAAGGAACTAATTTATGGATTATTTTAGGATTATCTATATTAGGACCGATTGGAGAATGGATTTATAGAAAAGCGTATATTCAAAATATATTATTAAAAAATATATGGGAATTTCCAAATAAAACAGAATTTACAATTCCGGATAGTAAATCATCAATGTCATACAGAACAAAAGAAGATATTGAACTTGAACAAAAAACATTACAAAATGAAAATAAATCATTTGTAAGTAAATATTTATTATTTGAAAAACCCAGATTTTCACCTAAACTTAGTGCATTTTATAAATGGTTTACATATTTATTATCAATAATATTACCTATTATAGGACCTATAATAAATCGTAGGTATATTATATCAAATACTAATATAGAAAAACATATTATTAATGAACATAAAGGAAAAAATTTTAATGATCCAAAAATAGATTTTAAAGTAGTTCAATATTTAGATGAAGAAAAAACACCAATTGAAACAGAAACATTAATTGAAACTGAAACACCACTCGAAACAGTAGATGGAAATGAAGATACGAGTTCTTAAAGACCATAAATATTAAAATATTAAAATATAAAATTGATTTACTTATATCTTTTTTTTAGTATGTCTCATTTCGATAAAAAAAATATGTATAAAATTCTTGAATCTATTAAAAATCATGACCTTTATTCTATGATAGGTTTTGGTTCAAGAGTTCAATATAAAGATGAAGATAAATTGAAGTATATTGTACAAGATATTTATAAAGAAGTAGGAGGTTTTGAAGGAACTAACCCTGTATTTATTTATAATGGAGACCCTAGTAATGATGGTTCTATTGGTGTAGCTTATGCCCATTTATCTCTTATAATGAAAAAAAATGGAGGGTTTCTCATAATGTCCCAAATTGAAGACACAAAGGAATGGCCTATTGATGAAAATATGTATATTCAAGGACCAATTTTATACGTTCCATCATCAAAAGATTGTCCAGAACAATGCAAATATGGAGGCGTTGATTATTATGGTTCACCTGTTGCTAATACAAAATCTATAGTTCTAATTAATAATCTAAGAATACAAAGATCTGAAAATCCAATTAAAAAAATTTTTGTAGTATGTGATAAATTAAATGAAACAGATATTGAACCTAGTGTATCAGTTATTGCTTATTTTGAAAGAGTAATATTTAAAAATTTAAGAATACCAGTTATTCATAAATTTACAGAAGCAAAAAATAAGGATCTTTTACATTCAGTTCAAAATGAAATTTATACAATTATTCATGAAATTGCGATGAGAGCAATTTCATCTAAATGTATAAAATTTTAAAATTTTAAAATTAATAAACTAAATATATTTAAAAAAATTATAATTTTTTGTCTATATAAATTTGATTTATAAAGGCAAAATATATAATGCCTTCTTTTATACTAGTTAGAACTGATTCAATATTTATTAATCCTTCTAAAAATTCAATATGGCATGATCCAGCATATCCTATAGGGGAAGTTATTATGTCTCCTAGAAAAAAAGCATCAATCTTATTACCTTTATATAATGAAATAGAAAATCATCCTAAATTTAAGTCATTTAAGTCAAAAAAGAATGATAACAGTTCATAAATTTTAGTAAACATTAAAAATTATTTAAAATTAATTTTTTATTTACTCTTCAAATTATTTTACAATTAACCATTATAAATATAATATTTATAAATATAAAAAAGATATTTATGAACAAATGAATGTTATACAAGGTAAATCTTATAATAATCAACTTAATCGTCATGAAAAATTAAAAATGAATTAAAACAAAAAAACAATTAATTAGAAGAAGAAGAAAATAGGATAAGAAATTCTATAAATAATCAATTTAATGAATTAGAAGATACAATAGAAAATCTTAAAAAAACATTGATGATTGTAATAAAAAATTAATAAATAAGCAAAATGAACTTGATAATTTAAATTAATCTATAAATAAAAATATTACAACTACACAAAAAACTCTAACTAATGAAATTGATGAATTATCTACACAACTTGATAATAAAGAGAAAGAAATAAATGATTACAAACAAAATTTAGAACAACTTAGTAAAAATATGTTATCAAAAATTCAACAAGGTGGAATTTATAAATATAAATATATTAAATACTTAAAAAACTATTACAATAATTAGTTTTTTATATTATTTATCATCAAAAATTCTCTATGTTCTTCCATTAAATCATTTAATCTATTATCCATTTTACTAATTAATTCATTAGTTAAATCTTTATCCATCATTTCATGATATAATTTTGAAAAATCTTCATATTTAGGTATTCTTTCTATTGAACCTTTTTCTAATTCTTCTTCATAAAACATATCTAAATAATATAAATTATCATAAATTATACGATTTATAATTGATGTTTTTTCATAAGTAATCCACTTACCATTTTCAATAAGTTGAGATTTATCATTATCTTTATTAGATAAACGTATATTCATATTTTCAGGGTAATTTTTATTAAAATGTAACATTTCTATCATTTTTGTAGGAGCTAAATAAGGTGAATTTAATAATTTTATTAAAAATTCTCTTGTTAATAAACTTCTATCTTTACTACCATAATTACAAACTAAAATATTAAATGTATTATTTATTGTATTATTTTGTGTATTATAATTATTACCAGATATAACTATACCATTTTTATTTTTACAATTTTTAATATGTCTTGATAAACTATATTTTCTTGAAAAAGATATATTACAATATTGACAATTAAACAATCTATTGCATTTTTTTTAGATTCTTCAAACTGTTTATTAGAAATATTAACATATTTTTATACAGTTGAAATTGTCAATCAAATACTATCATATCCTTAATTGTTTCATTATTAATTAAATTTAAATCAATTTTAAATATATTATATAATATCAATTTAAATATATTTAAAAGGAATTTATTTAAATTTATACAATAATGAGTTTTTTTGGAAGGTATTACAAATTTTGCACTTTTGGTGAGTCACATAGTAGCAGTGTGGGTGTTATAATAGAAAATCCACTTCCAAAATTTGAATTAGATTTAGATAAAATTCAAAAAAATCTAAACCGAAGAAAACCAGGACAGAGTAGTATTTCTACACCAAGGGATGAAAAAGATAAGTTAACAGTTTTAAGTGGTATGGAAATCCAAGACGGTAAAAATTTAACATTAGGGTCCCCAATATGTATCAAGGTAGATAATTTAGATTTTAAAAAGGAAGATTACGTTTTTGATGAAGTATATATTCCAAGACCTGGACATAGTGACTACACATATTTGAAAAAATATAGAATTCATGCTAGTTCAGGTGGTGGAAGATCATCTGCAAGGGAGACTATTAGTAGGTGCATTGCGGCTAGTGTTTGTGAGCAATTCATGGAAAACTTAAATATTCAAATCGTTGCATGGGTCTCAAAAATTGGACATGTAGAGTTAGAAAATTTTCTACCAGAAAAATTAACTAGGGAATCTGTAGATAAATTTATAACACGCTGTCCTGATGAAAAAAAAAATGCAGAAATGCAAGAGTTAATATTACAACTAAAAGAACAAGGAGATTCTATTGGAGGTAAAGTCTCATGCATCATAAAAAATTGCCCTCCTGGTATTGGTGAACCTGTTTTTGATAAACTAGAAGCAAAACTAGCTCATGCTATGATGTCAATTCCTGCATGCCGTGGATTTGAGATAGGCAGTGGTTTCGACTCATGTCAAAAAAAAGGTTCCGAACATAATGACTTATGGGTAAAAAAAAATGATAAATTTATTACCGAAACAAATTTTGCTGGAGGAATTAATGGCGGAATAACTAATGGAATGGATATAGAATTTAATGTAGCTTTTAAACCACCTAGTACAATATGTAAACCACAAAAGACTTGTAATATTAATGGTGATGAAGTTTTGTTAGAATGTAAAGGAAGGCACGATCCATGCATAGTGAATAGGGCTGTACCAATTGTTGAAAGTATGTCAGCAGTTGTTCTATATGATCTAATTCTAGCACAAAAAATGAGAATGTAAAGTAATTTATATAAAAATAATTTATATATAAAAATTATTTATATATAAAAATAATTTATATAAATTATATAATGACACATATAAATAATATTAATGTTGAAAGTTTTACAAAATTAATAACACCAAATGAATTAATAAATGAAATAGGAACAGATGAAAAAATTTGCGATTTTATAAAAAAAAAAAGAAATAAAATAATAAATATCTTAAATAAAAAAGATAAGAGAAAAATTATTATCGTTGGTCCTTGCTCTATTCATAACATAGATGAAGCAAAAGATTATGCTAATAAGTTAAAAAAAATAGAAGAGGAAGTAAAAGATGAAATTTTAATAATAATGCGTGTGTACTTTGAAAAACCTAGAACAATTACCGGTTGGAAAGGATTAATTAATGACCCTAATTTAAATAATACATTTAATATTACTAAAGGTTTATATAGCGCAAGAAGTTTTTTAAAATATTTAGCTGAAATAGAATTAGGATCAGCATGTGAAATTTTAGATACATTTATGCCACAATATTTAAGTGATTTACTATCATTTGGTGCGATTGGTGCTAGAACAACTGAATCTCAAATTCATAGACAATTAGTTTCTGGTCTATCTATACCAGTAGGATTTAAAAATAGTACAGAAGGTAATACACAAATTGCAATAGATGGTGTAATCTCATCTAAACAACAACATTGTTTCTATGGTATTACATTTGATGGAGAAGCAGCTATAATAAAAACTAACGGAAATGATAATACTCATGTTATTTTAAGAGGTTGTAATAATGGTCCTAATTACTATAAAGATGATATTAAAAATGTACTAAATCAATATGAAAAGATGAAATTAAATTATGATATTATACCTAATATTATGATTGATTGTTCACATGCTAATTCTCTTAAAAATCATAAAAATCAAAGAAAAGTATGGGATTATATTATAGAAAATTATTTAGATAATTCAAATATAATTGGTTATATGTTAGAATCTAATATAAATGAAGGAAATCAAAAAATTACTGATAATTTACTGTATGGAGTTAGTATTACAGATGCTTGTATAAATTTTAAAGAAACAACTGTTTTAATATTAAAAATGTTTCATAAATTAACATATATTAATTCTCATTCAATTTTATAATATGCAATAGTATGTATTATCTAATATATATGTATATTGGATAAAATATTATAATATACTTATAAAATTATTATAAATATGTATTGATATTTCATCTAATACATATTTTACATTACTAACTAATTCATTATATGTTAATCCTTTTTTCTGCTATAACCATGATTTCAATATATTAAAATATTCATCTATCTAATTTGTATAATATTGATGTGAAGCATAATAATAAATTATTATTTTTTATTTTTTTTTGATTACATCCTTTACAAGTTTAATTTCTATAACTACTTGTATTATTTAAAATTATTAATTTATATAGTAGTAATATTAATAATGTATTTTGTTATGTAGGTAATACATAATAACATATAGAGGACTTATCTAGTAAGGACAATATTTTCATTTTAATTCAAATAATAATAATAATAATAATACATTATCATTAAAAAGTACAATTAATAAATTAAAAGAATTACTATAGAATTTAATTATATAAAACAAAAAAAATAATAATGAAAGCCTACGTTTTAAATGTTAAAAAGTGTAAAAGTAAACATGTAGAATTAGAAGTTAATCATATATAATTTAAATTAATTTAATATTTATTCCAAGTAAATTTACTGAAACAAAACCCGCACCTATTCCTGAACCTAAAAGACAAATTCCCATAAAATCATTGTAATTGTAAAGAAACATTTTTTAACAAAGCCTTTGTCATTCACAGAATCAGTAATTTTACTACAATTAAGTAATTTTACTACAATTAAGTAACTTTACTACAATTAAGTAATTTAACTCAATTTGGTATATATAACAAAAATAATTAAGAATAATAAGAAAATTAACCATATAATAATTATAATAATTATAGGAGAAATTTTACTTCTGTTTTCTAAACCGTTTTTAATATCTATGAGTTTCTGTTGATTATTAACTAGATTTGCATTTGCATTATTATTAACTAGATTATTATTTACAGAATTTGCATTTGCATTACTATTAACTGCATTACTATTAACTGCATTACTATTAACTGCATTACTATTAACTGCATTACTATTAACTGCATTACTATTAACTGCATTACTATTAACTGCATTACTATTAACTGCATTACTATTAACTGCATTACTATTAA
>Ga0228642_1000086_pt1 | contig 39001 bp, 80 predicted proteins | sample 53DmetaG_FD_190071 | JGI IMG/M metagenome (GOLD analysis project Ga0228642, IMG submission 190071) | Seawater microbial communities from Monterey Bay, California, United States - 53D | ecosystem: Environmental > Aquatic > Marine > Coastal | place: USA: California | collected 2016-09-29
TCAGAAGAGTGGAGGTTCGAGCCCTCCAGGGACAACAAAAAAACTCTGTACTTTTAAAAGATTGGTTCGGTAGTTCAGCTGGTTAGAATACATGCCTGTCACGCATGGGGTCGCGGGTTCGAATCCCGTCCGAACCGCAATTAACTTTTTTGTACTTTTTGAGTACAAACAAAATCCCTGAAAGGGTTCTAATTTATTTTCGCTAAATTGGAAACTTTAATAAAAACCCACTTTTTGTGGGTTTTTTGTTGTTTAGGGGTTTACTAAAAAAATATATTAAGTATATTTAAGAATAAATAAAAAAAAATTAAAAAAAGATTTATTATGTCAGTTATTACAGAAAAGAGTAAAGTAAAAGTTCATTACACAGGTAAATTCACGGATGGCGTTGTTTTTGACTCATCAAAAGCGGTTGAGGGTGATGATAAGTTTACAGATAAAGACCCAATAGAGGTTGAATTAGGAAAACAATTATTAATCCCTGGTTTTGAATCCGCTTTACAAGGCATGAAAGAGGGTGACACTAAAACAGTAACTATTGGAGCTAAAGATGCCTATGGTGAAATCTTAGATGATAGATTCCAAGAAGTAGAAAAGTCTCAAGTACCACCAACAGTTACAGAAGGTGAAATACTACAAGCTAACGGACCTGAAGGAACAATGGTTGTTACTGTTAAGGAAGTTAAAGAAAATACAGTGGTATTAAATGCTAACCACCCATTAGCTGGTAAAGATTTAGTTTTTGATTTAGAGGTAGTATCTATCGAAGACTAAAAATCTAAACAGAAATTAACAAATTAAGCTCACATTTTGTGGGCTTTTTTTATTTGTGTTAATATTTATCATTAAACTTTGACTATGAAAAAATTTATTAAAGATATCTTCACTGAAGATAAAACAGATGATAAATACTCATCAAAAAAAACTATGGGTATTATTGCAGCACTACTTGGTTTTAGTGCTTTTATTGTTGATGGTTTTCATTTCTATGATATTAGTGAAACTATGTTCGACTCAATACTCATATTTTCTGGAACCATGCTTGGTGCCTCAATAGTGAAAACTTTCGGTAAAGGCGGGAATACTAAATAAAAAAATGCGAGGGGTTGTAGCCCCTCATATTTACTTATTATTTTTACTAGAATTATTAGTGTTATTACTATTTGTTGGTTTTGGTTTATTACCCTTATTTTTTTTACATCCGCAAGCCATATCATATAAATTTTAAAGTACTGTTATATAGATAAATATATGGTTTATAAAAAAAAAATAAATAGATACACTTTATTTTTATAATATAAATCGTTATTTTTAAGTATGTTTAATAGAATTAGAGTCAATATTATTGATGAACAATGGAACACCTTAAAGACAAATTTTAAATTAAAGGTGATACCTAGGATTCATGAATTAATGTATTTGAGTGATATTGAAAAATACTATAGAGTTGTTAATGTTATACACAATATAAATGATAAACAAAATATTACCGTGGTTATTGAAGAATATACTGATGACTATGGTTTAAAAGATGATAAAGAAATAATTAAAAGTTAAGTTATGAAAAATTTATTTAAGAAGTTAAAACTAAAAAGATTAGTTGAGTTATTAATAAAAAATACATTAACCCAAATCATAGTATTGGGTAGTATAATGGTAGTTTCTGCGATACTATCATCGTATTCGGATATCGCTTATTATAGTATGCTTGCTTCAACTGCTTTATTAAGCCTAATAGCAGTCACTTACATTTTATTTGCTTGGGTTATAAACCCAATAATTGAAATTATTAAAAAAATAAGGAATAATAGTTGACTTATTTGTTTTTTCATATTATATTTGTTGTATAATATTTGAGAAAATTATAAAGATTAGTTACAGCAATTTATAGCTCTATTAAAATTTAGTTTAATTAATACTAATCTGACGTTTAAAGAAAGGTTTCAGCAAATTGTTTTAATATGTAGGTTTTAGTTTATGCCTTTCTGATAAAAAAGTAAATAATATAGTTTCGGAGTCAAGTTTAGTTGATTCTTGTATCTGATTCTACATTTTTTTCATAGTGTTTTAAGAACCGTAAAGTTTTAATATTCGGTTCTGATTTTTAATCGTTGTTATTATAAAGAAATCCTTGCCGAATGGTGGGGATTTTTTTTTGTTATTAGTTGCATTATAAGGGTTAATTAATTATATTTGTTTTAAAATAAAATATGGTAGCAGAAGAGACAACAAAAACAACCCAAAGCGAATTGAAAAATAACCAACTAAAACTATGTATTATTGGTTCAGCAAGACATGGTAAGGACAGCATGGCTGAAATCCTTAGAGATGACTTTGGGATGACATTCGAATCATCATCACAATCCGCAGCAGATATATTCCTATATGATTTATTAAAAGATAAATATGGGTACAACACACCCGAAGAATGTTATGAGGATAGGATGAATCATAGACAAGAGTGGTATGAAGCCATATGTGAATACAACAAAGATGATAAAGCTAGGTTAGCTAAGGGTATATTAGAAAGGACTGGGTGTTATGTTGGTATGAGAGACAGAGATGAAATCAAAGAATGTATCAAACAAGAGTTATTCGATTTAATTGTATGGGTTGATGCGTCTGATAGATTACCAGAAGAACCAGCAACATCATTTAATATAGATAAGAGTTGTGCTGATATCATCATTGAAAACAATGGGACATATGAGGAGTTTTATGAAAAAGTTTTAAGATTTGGTAACACAATTTTTAATAAGTAATATGAATAATAAGACAATAATATTAGAAGGAGTAGAGTACAATTTAGTACCAGTAGAAGAGACTAAAGTAAATAAAAATTCAGTAACATTTTATTACTCTTGTGTTAGTGATTGTGGTTATTTTGAGTTTAGTGTTTTACTAAATGATGATGATGATGATGAAATATGGGAAGGTACTCAAAGTGTAACCTATTACCCAGAAGGTCATACTAATAAAAACAATAGTGATTACTGGGATAATAAAGATTTCTTAATTGATGTGTTAGAAGATAATGAAAATATTGAAGTAACAAATCTGAGAAAAGAAATAGGTGAGTCTAAATTTATAAACTTAACTAATATTTTACAACAGGTTAGAAAAAAAGGTTGGATTTAAAATAAAACAAAGATGAGTAAAGAAACTATTATAGAAGCTTTAATTTCTGCATCAAAGTGGGGTGGTTGGGCGTATGATTTAAAAGAAAGAGATAGACAGGGTAAAACTGAATTAGAAGACTTTAAGAAATGGAGAAGAGAGATAATGGAAGATATTTACAATGACTATATAAACCAAAACAAAGATGAGTAAAGAAGAAATGACACAAGAAGATAAAGACTATCTATGGACGTTGATGCCTCAATGGGTTAGAAGAGTACCAAGTGATGAAAAACTTGATAAGACATTCTTTGCTACCCTATCAAGAGAAGGAGATTTAAAAGTCCATAATAGAGTTGCTAATTTATTAAACCAAAACAAAGATGAGTAAAGAAGATATAATAGTAGAAATTGAAAGATTGGTAGAACTTTATAACAAAAAACCAAATTTTGGTACTATTGACTTAGATATGTTTAATGAACATTTTGATGGTTTACTTAAAAAAATTAAACAAGATGACTAAAGAAGAATTAACTGAAAGAGAAAGGTCTATTATATTCCATAGTAGGAACTATGATTATAGAATGAATAAATGGACACCAGAAGAACAACACGATAAAGCTGGTATTCCTAGATTAAGAAGTGAATTAACTGATAATGATAAAACCTTTTTATTTTTAAACCAAAACAAAGATGAGTAAAGAAGTATTAAAAAGAATAGTTTTAGAAGGTAATGTTAAAGATGATGGTAGGATATACCTTAACTTTAAATACTTCCAAGAAGATAATAGAATGTCTGATTTAGAACTGGTTGGTTTATTAACCGCATCATTATCTATGTCTATTAAATCTGCCATAACCAATATGGATTATGAAACCCAAGGTAGATTCTTAAAAGATGTTATGGGTAAAATAGAATCTGAGTTTTTTGATATTGAGGCGTTTAAAGATTTAAAAAAATACCAAATATAAACCAAAACAAAGATGAGTAAAGAAGATTTAGTAAGTAAGTGGAATACTTTTGGGTTATTGAGTGAGTTATCTGTTGAAAAAAAACTTGTGTTAGCACCACTATATGAAGAAATGATTAGTTACATAGTTGGTTTAAAACTGATTGATAAGAATTTTGGTCAATATACTATTGAGACTATCATATTCCCAATAATGTATAGGATTACAAATTCTGGTGGTAAAATTAATGATATACCACATTTATATAATGATTGTGTTGATTTTATTAACGATAAAAAAGATGAAGTTATTGAGTTTCAAAAAGGATATGATTTTTCTATTGATATTGAGGCTGAATTAACTGGAATGTATGTTGAAAAATACTTAAAACAAAATAAAGATGAAATTAGATAGAGAAAGACAAGGAAAAGTAAATACTATTATTTCAGAGATAGAAGAATTTATGTTTGAATTTGGTATGACATTAACTGATGATAAATCATCTATGTTAAGTTACTTTTCGGCAGTAATATGTCAATTGGATACAGATATTGCTATTGAGGTGATGGAACATTTTGATGAGGAAGGAAAACATCAGGCAAAGGCAATTAAAGTGAATTACGGATATTAAAATATAAAAAATATGCGTAAAGAAACATTATTAGAGTTTAGATTAAGATTAAATAAAGACGTACCAGCGTATCACCAAAAGGGTTATGAAGATACTTTCTATATTAGTATTGAAAGTCTAGCAAGATTACCAATAGATAACCACTGGGATATTATTAGTGTTAAAGAATATAAAGATGAGTAAAAAAGATTATAAAACATTATTGGAAGAACAAAGAGGTAGGCTCGATGATTTTAAAAATGCTATGTTAGTGTCTAATCTAAGTGATAGTAATACCAGACAATATTTTACAGAATGGTTTAATCATATTGTTCAAAAGTCTATTGAGTTGGATGAGAGTGGTGATGAATTAATAAATAAAAGAATTAAATAAAAATATGTTGAATAAATATGTTAAATTAGATGGTGGTAGAGTTGTAAGAATTTTGGATAAGGTTTTGTCTAATGGATATGATAAATACCTGTGTGAAATAGTTGGTGGGATTAATGATGAAGAGGTGGGTGGTTTTATCTTAATACTACCTGAAGATATAAGAGGTTTAGCTGAAGAATGGGTAAAAAATTACCGAAAAAAAGTAAGAGATGAATTAAATAAAAAGTAAATATGGATAATAATTATGTTTTAATAAATGAGGATGGGATTACCATCGGTGAGTTAAAAGATTTCCTTAAAAACTTTAATGATGATTTGATTTTATCAGATACAATAGTTAAAGAAGGTACAACATACTCAACAAGAATCACCGAATTATTCTCAGATAAAGAAGGTGTTGGGTTAATTAGTCAAATGACAAGAGATGAATTAAATAAAAAGTTAATATGAAAACACAAGTACCAAAAATTAAAATTGAAAATGGTAAATTACAAACAGAATGAGATTTCAAATTTGAATTATCACCAACCATTATTACCGAAAATTTCATACCAATTAAAAAAGTTACATTTGATTGGTGTATTGAAATTTCACAAGCTGAAATTCAAGTATTTGGTGAAGATAATATATTAGAAATGTTTGGTGAAAAATTAAAACAAGACTTTATTAAACAATTAAAACAAAAATAATAATATGAAGAAAAAAGAGTTTTTAGAGAATTATTTAAACGCAACATCACCAACAGGGATGGAAACTGCGGGACAGAAAATATGGTTAGATTATATTAAACCATATGTTGATGAAACATACACAGATATTTATGGTACTGCCGTAGGTGTTATAAATACTGGTAAGAAATATAAGGTTGTTATTGAAGCACACGCTGATGAGATTGGTTGGACTGTATCTCACATAGATAGTAAGGGTTTTATTAGAGTGGTAAGGAATGGTGGTTCAGACCATCATATCGCACCAGGAACACCTGTACAGATATTGGGTGAGAAAGGTGTTGTTAAGGGACACTTTGGGTGGTTAGCAATACACGAAAGAAAAGGTGGTAAAGCTAAGTTAACACCAGAGGTTGATAAACTATTCATTGATATCGAAGCAACGTCAAAGGAAGAGGTTGAAGAAATAGGTATCTACGTTGGGACACCAATTGTATACGATACACAATTCAAAGAAAGAAATGGTAGATTTATTTCAAGAGCCTTAGATAATAGAATTGGTGGGTATATGATTGCACAAGTTGCAAAGAAACTAAAAGATAAGAATATTGAGTTACCATACTCTTTATATATTGTTAACGCAGTTCAAGAAGAAATTGGTTTGGTAGGTGCACATATGATTGCAAATTCTATTAAACCAGATGTGGCAATTATTACAGATGTATGTCACGATACATCAACACCACTTATGAACCCTGTTGAGGCTGGTGATACAAAATGTGGTGAAGGTCCAGTGTTATTTAGAGGTGCAGATATTCAACTTAATCTACATAAGCAAGTTGTGGATGTAGCAAAGAAAAAGAAAATCAAATTCCAAAGAGGAAGTTATAACGGAAACTCTGGAACAGATACTGGAGCATTTTATAAGGCAAATGGTGGTGTTGCTTGTCAGTTGATATCACTACCTTTAAAGTATATGCACACAACCGTTGAAACGGTACATGAGAGTGACGTTAAAGAAGTCATCAAGCTTATTTATCATACATTATTGTCTATTGAAGATGGACAAGATTTTAGATACATTAAATAACATTTTTTTTTAAAAAATTAATTATGGGGATTTTAGAATTTTATTTTTTCATCATTATAATGGGGCTTAACCTAAGTGTAGGTGTTAAGTGTTTAGTTGATTATTGTAAATCAGATACTATAAAATCATACGCAATTAACTTAATGTTATCAACACTAAACTTTGGTGCCTTTTTATTAGTATTGTTTACTATCGTAGTACCAACTGTATTTTAATTGAAGGTTAATCAGATAATCAAACCCCATATCTAATTGTATGGGGTTTTTTTATTTATTATTCAATATTTATTAGTATGGGAAATAATGTTGTAAAAAAATTATTAAAGGAGAGTCTTCATATAGAGTCATTATTAACAGAACTTAATGATGAATTGGATTTCTCATCATTTAAAATGAATGATGACCTACAACCAGATATCTGGGATTCTGAAGGAAATATAAAAGAGGATATTAGAACTAATTTAATTAAGATTGCTGATGATTATTGGAAATCTTTAGATTTAGGTTTTGACTACGAAGATATCACACTTACTGGTTCTTTAGCAAACTATAATTGGTCTAAATATTCTGATGTTGATTTACATATTATATTTGATATTAACAAACTTGGTGATAACAAAGAAATGGTTAAGGATTTATTGGATGTGAAAACAAGAAAATGGAACTCAGACCATGATATTACCATTAAGGGGTTTGAAGTTGAATTATATTTACAACCAGAAGACCAACCACACCATTCAACAGGTGTTTATTCACTAACTAATAGTGATTGGGTTTTAGAACCAAAAAAAGAAGATATTTCACTAGACAAAGAAACAATTAGAAAGAAATACAAAGAGTTTGTTAAAAAAGTAAACGATATAGAAAAAGATAAGAACAACCAAAGTGTTATTGATAGAATAGATAAACTAAAAGATAAGATTAAAAAGATGAGGAAAGCTGGTCTTGAGACTGGTGGTGAATATAGTGTTGAGAATATTGTCTTTAAATTACTAAGAAGAAATGATATAATGGAAAAGCTTGGTAACTTATCAACAAATGCTTATGATGATGAATATACAATAGACGAGGAACTGTTATGAAAGAAAGAATAAAAATATTACTTAGAGAATCTACCAAGAAAGGTAAGATGCAATATCAAATTAGATATATTGATGGTCCAGTATTTTATAAGAGAACAGAGGGTGATGATAAATGGTCATTCACAACCGCTGAAGAATTCGCTAATGATGTATGTGATGGTGAATTGGTTAAATGGGATAAAAAAGAAAAATAAAAATGAAAAAACTTAGTCTTATATTTGAAGAGTTAATAATGGAATTAACAGCATCTGAAATCAGAGAAAAATACTACTCTGATATAGATGAAAAAGAATTTAATAAAATTGTTTCAGCTGACCCAAAGACAAAAGTTAAAGGTGATGAAGTTAAGAAGATTGGTAAATACGCTAAAATACTTCTTGATATGTTTAAGAAGGACAATCTTAAACTAGAAGATTTACCAAAAGCAAATGAATACTTATCAATTGTTTATAAGAAACAATTACCACTTAAGGCTAATATGATTAAGACATTACCAGACATGTATGATGTCATTAAAGACTATGTTGTACAAGCTGGTGAAACAAATGTGACAAAGTTAGTTGATTCTTTAGAAGAAGAAGATTATGAATTATTACATAATGGTGAGAAGTGGCTTGTATTTAAACCTAAGACTGAAAAGGGTGCTTGTACTCTAGGTTCGGCAACTGAATGGTGTACAGCATGGGGTAAACATTCAACAAACCCAAAATATAAGGGTAGGAATAATATGTTTAACCAATATGGTAAGAGCGGTACGATTTATACTATCATTAATAAAAAAGATAATACTGACAAGTATCAATTTCATGTTGAGAGTGCTCAATATATGGATAAGAATGATAGACAAATCAATGTGTCTAACTTCTTAGATAATAACGAAGAGTTATTATATTTCTTTAACCCAGAATTAAAGGGTGATATGAGTAACATTAGTGATGATGATTTGGATTCTATGATTAATAGAAAATTAATCACCAATAACGCCAGAACTTGGGTTATCGATGAATTGGTTAAACGTAATGCTACAAAACCAATAGTTAATTTATTATTAAAGTCTGAAGAAGAAGATGATTATGATGAAATTAATAAGCAATTATCATCAGACCTTCAAATAAGTGATATGGTTAGAGATGACATTGAATTTAAAAATCTAGATGACCCAGACTTATCGATATATGATAGTCTTGGTGGTTATTATAATGACCCAGATGTTTATATTGACGATGAAGAACCAGGCTACTATTATGATAACTCAATTGAAGAAATATTCAACCAAAAGAAAGATGACCTAGAAATTAAATTTAACATTGAAGGGTTAGATATAAAAGAATTCTTAGAATACCTTGAAGACCAGAAAGCTGGTGTTGATTATAGTGATGGTGTTTATGATAAAGACTTTTTAAATAACTTAATAATTAATTCAGACAAGAAGGGTAAGGTTTTAGAAAAAATAAATGAGATTATCTATGATGCGACTTATGAAGCTAATAGAGAAGCTAATCAACAAGTAGCCAATAAATCTGACGGTTTATTTAGTATAAGTCGTAATGAGATTGAGAAATCAATATTTATGCTTTTCTTGATTAGATATGATGAGTATGATATGGATGAATTTAAAGATTTCCTATCAAGCACCTTCCAAATCCCAGTCGAAGATTATGAGATTTATGAAGAGGTTAGAGAATTAGAAAATCAAATTCTTAATGTAGATATTAATCAGATAGTAGATGTATATGATGATATTGAAGATGATATTGTTGAACACTTTATAGAGCAGTTTGAAGATGAGATTATTGAGTTCCATCATGAAACTGGTGATGACGAAGAAACTAAAGATTGGTTTAAAAACGTATCTGGTGATGAATATCATTCAGATTTATCTAACGCTAGAGAGTTACTACATAATATGGTTCATAAATACACTGATAGTTATAGTATGTACATGTCAGATGCTTACAGAACACTACAGATTTATGATAGAAAGATAAACATACCGAAAAAGACTGTATACATTCATTTCCAAGATAATATGACACATAAGGACTTTAGTGGTTATGTTAGAATAGACCAACTACCAAAGTATATTACTTACGGAACTAAGAGTGGACCATTCTGGGATAAGTTAAGTAAGATTATGACAGACATGAAGTTGGATATGAGTAAGGATAGTTTCGAAAACGAAATGGTTAAATTAAGAATTGATTATTCTAAGTTTAACTTTGAGAAAGAAGAGATATTCATTGAATTAACGGATAAGAAAAGTGGTAAGACTATGAGTGGTATGGTTAAGATAGAAACATTACCAACACAGTTTTCAAATTATAAGTTATTTGAAGTGATAAATAGATTTAAAGATTTGTTATAAGATGAAAAAATTGATTAAAAAATTACTTAATGAATCAATAAGGGAAACTAAGGGTTTTAAACTGTTAACTGAGAGAGAGAATAGGGTAAAGGCTAATAGACTTTTATTAATTTTAGAAAAAGAAATAAAAGTTGGTGATAAGTTAACCAAAAAATTAAGTAATATCAACACACCTCTTGCTAAAAAATTATTAGCGTTCTTTAATAGTGATAAGATTAAAAATGATGCTAATGTTGATTACGTTGATTATGATAAAAAGAATGAAAAGTTAATCACTCTAGGTTATAGAGATATGAACGGTAAGGTTAAGGAAAGACTTTTTAAAATAAATAAACTTATTAAATATTTAGGTAGTGATATTAATGATATTAAGGATTATGAAATAGAAGACCTTATTAGTCACCTTAAAAAAGCTGATACATCACAATTAAAAATGGTTGAGGGTGATGATATCCTTAAAGCATATCATTGTGAGAATTATGAAGACGGTGAAACAATGGGTTCTTGTATGAGATATGATTACGCTCAAGAATATCTTAAAATTTATACTGACAACCCTAATGAAGTTAAATGTCTTGTGTTATTAAACCCAGAGACTAACAAGGTTAGAGGTAGAGCACTAATTTGGCATATGGATAATGACAAATACTTCATGGATAGGGTTTATACGACAAATAAAGAATATAACACATACTTCAATAACTATGCTGAAGAAAACGGTATTAGCAAGAGTGCTAATTCAACAGTAACACTTGAAAATGGTGGTGAATATGATACATACCCATACATGGATACATTCCAATACTATCACCCAGAAAGTGGTAGTCTAGCCGCTGATGGTAGTGAAGTAGAAGGTTCGATTCGATTACAAGATACTAGTGGTGGTCATTCAGAAGCTGGGGTTTATATTGAATACGGTGACCATGAAGGTGAAACTGTAGATGAAGACGAAGCCTATTATATATCATACAGGACACCAGATGGGTATAGAGAAGGGTACGCACATCAAGACGATATAACTATTATAGATAGTGAAGTTTATTTAATGGATGACTGTATTAAAACGTATGATGATGAATGGGTTTATAAATATGATGATTATTCATTTCCAATAGAATTAACTGCTGGTAGGTATGAAGGGGAGTATGCCAAATTAGATGACACCGTAGAACTAGAACATAATTATTATGGTGAAGGTCAATATATAACAACTGAGGATGATTATATACGTTTAGATGATGATATTTACGAAATACCACATGCTCTTACTGATGATACTGTAGAAACATATACTGATAAGACGATATTAAAAGCTGATGCTATAAGACTTTACGAACCACACTATGGTGAATATAATTATGGTCATCCAGAAGAAGCGACTAAGGTTGATATAAAAGACTATGGTGAAGCATGGGTATTAGACGATGATTTAGATGAATTCCAAGAAGAGGGTCTTATAGAATCAAAATCGAATATTATGACAGAAAATAAAAAAACAATAAAGAAATTACTTAAGGAAAGTTTAAAAGGTAAGGTCTTATTCACTGAAGCTACCGAAAACGAACCATGCGATTGTTGTAAATATTTTGACATGGATAGCGTTAGCATGTTTACTGGGATGGAACACCCAATCTATTCTATACTATCTAAGGGTAAAATTGAGAAATTGATGTATATCAACCCTAAACAATACATATATAAGATTGCACATGGTTTTGGTGGTTTAAGTTATGTTGACGTTGTTGATTCTGGTGCAGTTAGCAAAGAAAACGTAATAAAGTACGCTGAAGCTATGAAGAATGGTGACAAGTTCCCAGTAGGTTATTACACGGAAGATGGCTCTGGTCAAGAAGGGAGACATAGAGCGTTAGCCTTAATGAGTCTTGGTTGTGAACAAATGCCAGTGGTGGTTAAGAGCGAGATTTCCAGGGATGAAATGGATGACTTTGTAAATCAACATAAACATATGACCTATGAAGAATTAAATGACTTGTTTAAGGGTAAGGGTTATCATGGTATTAGTGGTCTTGATTGGAGGGAATTTAAAAATTATATAGAATATAGATTATAAACTTTAAGAAGTTATTGTAATATTTATAAATAAAAACTGTTATGAGAAGATTTGATAAGAAACATAATATTGAAAAGGCTAACTTACTAGCTGAACAAAGATACCTTGAATCGAAGGGTTTAATAAACGAAGATGAAACAGCACCATATGATGGTAACATACCTATGAGACCATTAACTGATGAAGAAAAAAAAGACATTATTAAGTGGGTTGAAGATTTTAAAAAGAAAAATAGATATTTTGACCCATACCAAGATTTTGCTTTTGATTATATTAGCGGTACAAAACATCATCGTATTGCTACCGTAGCTAATTTAGATAATAAATCTAAAAATAGTTTATGGGGTGTTAAGATACCAGAAGATGCTTGGCCAGGTAAAATCATTGGTAATATGAATTATACTGATGCGTATAAAAAAGGTGAAGCAGACAAACAAAGTAGAGCTTTATATGAAGGTGATAAAGACATGTTATTTGAAGAAAGGTTTAACGACCTATTTAAATTCTTAGACGCTAAAGACCCTCAAAAAATGTCTCAAGGTAATGTTTACTATACAGCACCTCTTGGTAGTTCATATATGAATAAGTATATAAAAGACGAGGAAGGTAATAAAACACTTAACCCATATTATGGTAGGATACTTAAACACACAGTATTCATGTTTGGTTGGGCAGACACTTATAAAAGAGCTGAAGAAAGAAGAACTGGTGGTGATGTTGAATTAGGTGCTAGAAGCGGACAATATGATAAGGTTAAGGGATATGATGTACTAGAAGAAGGTAAAAGTGGGTATTATTTACCAATACTACCAACAGGTTCTGAATATAGTTTCACATATGTTGATGATAACGGAAACCAAGAACCAATAGAAAAAGAAGAAGTTAAAAAATATACAAAACCACCTAGACCATCAGATGGTAAATCTAAATTTAGACCCCTTATGATTAACAGGATATCTAAAATAAAAGGTGGTGGAAATGAATGGATAAACCCAAAACCTGAGTTCGAATACATGGGTCCAGGTAACGTTAATGAAAATGTTAGTGACATATCAGAAGGTCCTGATGATTTTAAGTTAATGGCCAACTTAATAGTTACTAGAATTGCTAGTAAAGAGGTAGAGGCAGAAGAGTTCTTTAATTATTTAATAAATAATAAAGAAGAAGTGTTAAACTTCGTTAGAGGTCTTGATAGTGATATACCAGAAAACCCATACTTAAAAATCCTTATGTTAAACCCAAAAGAAAGTTTAAGATTATTAAATGTATAACTATTATTATATGTTATGGCTAATAACGTTAGAAAATTAGGTATAGAAAAGAAAGTTAACGTAGATAAAGACTTTGACCACTATTATGACATGTATAAAAGCAAAGCTGAAGAGCAAGGTTATAATGGTGATATAAAGGTTTTAAAAGAACATGGTAAAATTATATTCTACGTTGAGTTAGAGTACTAACTCAAATTATTTATTTTATATCGTGTAAAAAATATCAGAATAAATTTGATAATTCGGATTATTCATATTATATTTGTTTCATGAAAGAGACAATCAAAGAAATCCTTAGGGAAGGTAAAGAACCAACTCTATATACTAGTGTAGTACTAGACGATAATTCTAGAAAAGAATTATTAAAATCAATTACCAAATTTATTCCAGAAGGATGGAAAGTTATAGGTCACCACATGACTATATATTATGGTAAAGAATCTATTATTAAAAATGAAGTTCCAGAACTTATTGATAAAGTTACCCAAGACATAAAAAATAATGTAACAGCCGACATTAAAGTAATTGGTATTGGTTTATCCGATAAAGCTATGGCTGTTAAAGTAGAAGGATACCCATCAAAAAATGAAATACCACACATAACAATAGCTGTTAATGAAGCTGAAGGTGGTAAACCAGTAATGTCAAACAATATAACTAACTGGTTTGGTTATGGAGGTGATTTAAACCTTTCTGGTAAGGTAGTAGAAAAAATATTTAATTAAATAAACAATATTATTATGAAGATTGATGAAAGACACGATGATTTAAGTCAAAAAATATTTAAAATGGGTCACGCTTTATCCAAAGAAGGTATCAATAAGAATGATTATGTGATTACCAGTGTTGGTAATTTTATGATATTAATTAGTGGTTTAATTTATGATGAGAAAGATATAAATTTATTTAGTGAATTGTGTGCTATGTTTTCAGCTAAAAAAGTTATGGAAGCAAAAGATTCTCAAGTTTTTAATGATTTAAGAGATATGGATGAGGATGAGATTATTAAAATGTATGAGAAAATGAAGGAAGACATGACTAACCCAACTGAAAATGATTTGGGGTTTGACTTGAATGATACTGAAGATGAGGACGATGAAGATTTATAATTATGATTAGAGTTTATTGGAATAATATTAATAGTTGTTGGTTTGCGAGTAAATCGAATAAAGAAAACAGTATCAACGATGAGTCATTTTGGTCTATTTTAAATAATAACCACACGTTCAATGATTGTTTGCTAGATAAGGGTCATGAATATAAATTTAAATTATACAACGATTCAGCAAGTCTAGTAAGTGTTAAAAATTTAGAAAAGTCTACATATCTAAGTTCAATAAATTTATATATGGTTTCAGAATCTATAGGTATTCCTTTAGATGATAAAAAATTAAATAATTCTTTTTTATAATGATTAAAATAATATTAAGCAACCCTTATTTATCTTCTTTAATTGTCTTAATAGCACAATTAATTTTCATATATTTAAAAACTGTGAATGTTATTTATATCTCAGAGAGAAAGTTAATACCAGCAATACTAAGTGGAAACGGTATTGGTCTTTCATGGCTCATATCAATGTCTGTTGGTATAAGTTCAATATTAAATGGGGAATTATTACCTATATCTGCGTTTTTAATCGGTGGAAGTATAGGGACTTACCTAGGGATTAAAAAAGAAAAAGTAAAAAATAATGAATAATGTTGATTATTAAAGTTTTATTAATTATATTTGTAAAAAAATTAAAGTATTATGATGTACACAATGGAAGGAACTGTGAAGGTTATCAACGAAACTCAAACATGGGATTCGGGGTTTAAGAAAAGAGAAATTGTAATAACAACGGATGACCAATACCCACAAGATGTTAAGTTTGAATTTCTTAAAGATTCAGTTGAGTTATTAGAAGATATTAAGATTGGTGATGAAGCAACTATTAGTTTTAATATAAGGGGTAACGAATATAACGATAAGTATTATGTTAATTTAACTGGTAATGCTATTAAGGTTAACGGTAAGGTTAAAAATATTAAGGTTGTCATACCAGACCATTCAAATGATGATGACATCCCATTTTAATTATAAGATATGAGTAGAGTAAATATAGAAAACAGAGTTTACCGTTTAAAAAATGGTAAAAAAACTAAAATATCAGGGATAAATGAAACTCTTGACTTTAAAAATGGTCAAGAGTTTCATATTGTTGCAGATGTTGTTTATATGGGAGGATTTCCATTGCCAGCTGGGATGCAAAAACCTTTTATTGATTGGATATTAAAAAATAAAAATCTTTTTGTAGAAGATACAAGACATTTTTAAAATTTAAAATATGTTAAAAACTGGGTACGATTGGTGTTTAGAAGCTAATATAAGAATATTAGATTTAAAACATTTTGAAGAGGAATGGTATTATGAAAAAGGAGTTGATAAAGACTTTTTTTTGGAATGGTTAGGTATGAAAGAAGTTAAATCAAATTCCACACCCAGAAAAACAGATAAGTATTTGGAGTATATAATGTATGGTTTAGTACCATACAATATATCTCCTATACAATCTGGAATACAGTATGGTCATGCTGTTGTTGAATATAGTCAAAATGTTATAGGTTCTGGAGACATAGAAGAACTATATAACAAATGGGCTAGAAAAGACAAAACATTTATTATACTTAATGGAGGTACAACAAATGAAGATAGTGAATCTAAATACTATGGCACTTTACAACAACATAGAGATGACTTAAGAGACAATGCTATTTTATTTAGCGAATTTAAAGAACCAGATTTAAATAACACACTTACAGCTGTTGTTTTTTTAGTTGATGAAAGGGTGTTTAATAAAGAGTTATACCCAGACTATGTTAAAATACCTTATCCATGGAAAGATAAAGGTAGAAAATACAAACCAAAAGAGGAAGAGATGGATAAGTGGGAAGAAGAAAACAACAAAAACTACCAACAATGGGTTTTGAAGGTTGGTGGAGAAAAGAATGTGTTTTTGCGTGATTTCCTAAAAGATTTTAAATTGGCTAATTAATTATAAATTTTAAATAAAAAAAAAGTTATGGGAAGGTATTATGACGGTGACATAAGCGGTGAACTTTGGTTTGGAGTACAATCAAGTGATGCCGCAGATAGATTTGGTGTTAAAGGTCAGGTTGACAAAGAATTATCAAAAGAGCTTGGTGAGGAATGTGCACCTTTATGTTATTCTTTTAAAGAAGAACATTTACCAAAAGTTATTGAAAAGATTGGGGAGATTGAAAAATTTATGGGTGATGAAAAAACTATGTTAGATAAATTTTTTGATGAAAGAGATTCATATAATTACGAAATTTTAGTGAAATACTTCATCAATGAAGGTGTTGAAGTTGATGAATATGTTGTAAAGAATATCTTACAAGATTATGCTGATTTAAAATTAGGATATGAGATTAAAGAATGTATTGAGAAAAATGGTTATTGTGGTTTTGAAGCTGATGTTTGTTAATATGTAAATTAAATAAACGGGTTACCACTTTCTTGTAAGTATTTAATGTTATCATCTATCTGTTTACATTCATTAAAAAAATCTAAAGCAACGATAGGTGGTAACTCAAACCACTCTTTACCTCCATCTGTAGAATATGGTTTATAACCACGATGTAAAGTTGCTTCAATTTTCCTATAATTTTCAGATTCATAAGTCTTTAGTAAAACCAACTCTCCAGAAGAACCAGTTTGCAATGAACGTAACCTATCTTCTGGGTTATTTTTTGTTACCCCCACTTTAAATTTTTCTGGGTTAGAAGACCAATCAGTTATTAAATATACAAAACCTTTTTTCATACTTAATTATACACTATATTATAAATTAGTAAATGAAAATTTTTGTTTTTATTAATATTATCCTTATATTTGTTTTATAGTAATTAATTAATATTTATAGTTATGACAACATTTGGTTTTATAGTAGTTTTTATTTTAATAGTATTAATAACTAGAATTGTAGAATACTTGATATTTATAAAGAGAGTGAGTAAAATTTGTAATGATTACGACTGGAAATACATTGATGACCATGGTTATCCAGTAATTGATGTTCTAGAAGATGAACATTATTACTTAAAATGTGAGTGGTCAGCATATAACTTTCTATTTATGAAAGGTCCTAGCCCACTAGAGATGATTTTCGGTTTTAAAAGACTAACAATAGAATCTCAGTATAACGAAAACTCGATTAAGAAACTTAAAAAATATGAAGTTATCTGAAATATATGAAGAAATGTTTATTAAGGATGCTTGGGATAAGTTAGAAGAAGCCCTTAATGAAACAGTATTACTTGAAGAGGGTAATGCAAAATTAGACGCGTTAATACAAGAAGCAGAAAGAGTTGTATTCAGTAATTTTGGTATTGATTCGAGTGAAAAAAAATACTTTATTGCTGGTTCAGCAAGATTATATCTTTATCCAGGATTGGTTGATTTTGTCAATGACCTTACAGAAAAAATGGATAAAGAATATGGGCCTAAAGCCCCTAAAACACCTACCGAGCCTGGTGATTTAGATATTGTAATACCTGGTAAAGATGACTGGGACAATTTAAAAAAGAACGTATCGGGTAAAGTTGATATGGATGTTTTTGAAAGTAACTTCAGTAAAAAAATATTTAGACCTAATGAGTTAGGGTTAACTAAAATGGATATTGAGGCTTTTGACGAATGGGCACCACAAAGAGCTGGTGGTGAATATGCTAACACAAAAGTTGATGATACCAGAAACATATTAAATAGGGCAACCAAATACAATGACCATTATTTCATGAATATGTATGATGTTATAAATTATAAATTCCAGATGGGTAGGACTAAGGATTTGAAAATTGCCCAATTAATAAACAGTTACATAACTAGAAGAGAAAAAAGGAGTAAGGAAGACCTTTTTAAAATACTATCTAGAATAATAAGAATGCGATACAACCCCACGACTGATAAAAAGTAATGAGTCAATCAATAAAAATATTACTTAACGAAGCTCTATTAATTAAATCATATGAAAATGAATTAAATGAGTTATTGGTTTTGTTTGAAGATGAAGGTCCTATAACATTTGAATGGGATATAGCTAAAGAAAGGTTTGACAGAGCTAAAAGTGATGTTAAAACACCTAGACAAGCGGAGTTATTCTTAAATACTCTGTTACAAAAAATAACAAACTTACCTAAATACATACGAATTAAAATGGTTAGATATATAGTTACGGGGCTTATAGGTTTATTATCTATATCTTCCGTATCAAATATGTTGAGTGCAAATGCACCAGAAATAAAAGATGAAATATTAATATCAGTAAAGAATAATAAACAACCAACCACTAAAGAGGTAGAAATAAAAACACCAAGCTCGGTGTCAGACAGTTTAATAAATTTTATAAAATACGAAGAGGGTAGCCTAAAGAACAAGGGTGAACCAGCACTTAAAGCTTATAAACTTGGTGACAGAATGGTAACAGTTGGTTGGGGTCACGCTGAAAGAACTAGAAAATCAAAATATAAACCAGGACAAATAATAACGAGACAAGAAGCTGAACAATTACTCAAATCTGACATAAAAAGAGCTGAGGATGCGATTAACGATGTACTGTCAACCTGGGACAATAAGGGTGTTGAATATAATATTAACCAAGATATGTACGATGCTATGGTCTCAATGGCGTTTAACATGGGTAGGAGCGGTTTCAGAAATTCTGATTTTATACAATTAGTTAAGAAAGGTAAATATAAAGAAGCTAAAGATGAAATAAAGAAGACTAGTAAAAGGTCTTTTAGGAAATTTCCTGGATTGAAAGATAGAAGAGAAAAGGAAGCTAATTTATTTGGTAGTGGATTAAATAAATTAAATAAAATACAAGGATGAAAGACTTAATAAAAAAATTGTTAAGGGAAAATACTGGTGAAAATAAGATGGTTTCTATTAATTATCTTAAACAATTGCTTAATAATACAACAAACAAAACTGCTAAAAAGATATTAAATCAATGGATTTCTATCGGTGGTGAAAAAATTTATTTAACACCTAGGCAACAGAATTTATTAAACGATATTAAAAGAGGTGGACCAAAACCAGGTATGTATGGTACTAAAAATTAAACTTTAAGTTTTATAACAGTATTTATATAAAAACAAATTATTATGACATTAGAACAAGTATTAGGAATCGTAAGACATAGTTTAACCTTCATTGGTGGTATGTTAATTATGAAAGGAACTGTTGACGCTACAGAATGGGCAGAATTGTCTGGTAGTTTAATCGCTGTTATTGGTGGTATATGGTCAATAGTAGATAAGAATAAAAAATCTGAATCTTCAGATAAATAATATTCTTAATTAAGGGGAATTAGCTCAGTTGGCTAGACTCTTTATGGGGCTATGGTATAGTTGGTTAACACAGTTGCCTTGCACGCAACAGTCCCCAGTTCGAATCTGGGTAGCTCCACAACTTTTTTCTCTAAACAATTGTTATTTAGAGAACTGAGTCATATTTATTAATATGGATAAAGAAGTATTAATAGAAATGATAGAAAATAAACTTTCTCAGAGAGAAATTGCTGAGAAGGTTGGAAAATCACAAACAACGGTAAGACACTGGTTAAAAAAATATGGACTATCAACCAGATACCTAAAGAAACCCAGAGATAAAACCCATTACTGCTACCAATGTGGTGAAGACAATCCAGAAAATTTTTATGGGAACGATAAACAAGTTTGTGCTAAATGTCACAATAAAAGAGTGATTAAGCTTGGTAAAGAGAAGAGGGAATACGCCATTAAACAACTTGGGGGTGAATGTAAATCTTGTGGATACAATAAATACAACCCTTCATTAGATATCCATCATCTAGACCCAAATAAAAAAGATTCTAATTTCTCATCATTGAGAGGTTGGTCATTAGAAAGGATAGATAAAGAAATTGAGGGGTGTATATTATTATGTAAGAATTGTCATGCTGCACATCATGCTGGGTTATTAGATATTTAGGTGCACGCAGAAGGTCATCGGTTCGACTCCGATATTCTCCACAAAAGATGGGTGGTTTTTTAACTACCCATTTTTTTTGTCCGAGTTACAATTAATTTTAAGCATAACTAACTGATTAACACTAGGTTACACTAAAATAAAAATTTTTATAACTAAAAACTTTATTTTTTACTTGTATAATTTAAAAAAGCTTCTTATATTTGTCTTAATTATTAATTTAAAATTTTAAGAAAATGTTTACAACAAAAGCACAAGTAGAGAAAAAGAGAAACGTGAGTAGAAAATTAGACACGTTAGAAACGTATTTAGAATCATTCAAGGCGGAAGGAACACCAACAACTATCATGCCTTATGGGGGTACATTAACTAAAATTATGTTAGTTAATTACACACCATCATTAGCAGCCAAAATTCTAGAAGACCATAATGATAGAAATAGAAAGCAAAACAAAAATAATATCAATTTTTTAACTAAAGAAATTGAGAATGAAAATTGGATTATGAATGGTGAGACAATTGGTTTTGATATTAATGGTAACACTAATAATGGGCAACACAGGTTAGCAGCAATTGTTAAGACTGGTATTCCATTACAAATCCTTACGATTACAAATCTAAGTTTAGAAGCATTTAAAACTATTGACACTGGAGCACTTAGGTCTGGTTCTGACGTATTAAGTATTGAAGGTGTTGCTAATTCTACACATATTTCAGCTGTGATTAAATTTATATTTGCATTTAAACATGGTAAATATAGTGCTAATAGACATCATCACAGAACACTTAGTAATAGTGAATTAATTGATTATTATTATGAATTAGGTGAGGATAAAGTTTATAAGTCTTACCAGTTTTATAACACTGTTAGAAAAAACAACTCTAACATTATAACACCAACACTTGTTAGCGGCTTTCATTTCTTATTAACTGAAATTAATCCAGAAAAAGCTGAAGAATTTTTAAAGATGTTGTGTCAAGGTATTAATTTAAGTTCAGATTCACCAGTAACAGCGCTTAGAAATAAAATTATTAAGTCTAAGGTTGACAAGACATATAAATTAACTAACGAAGAGTTATTAAAAAATTTAACATATGCTTGGGCTAAATTTATTAATAATGAAAAAGCTAAAACTATTAAGTTACCAGCAAATTATCAAATAAATTTAGTTAATCAGAAAAAACTAGATGTTTAATTTTTAAAATATGATAAAATATATGGGTAGTTAAAAAACTACCCATTTTTTTTTGTTATAAATTGTTTTTATAAGAAAAAAAAATTATATTTGTTTATAATAAAATTAAAGTATATGAAAAAATATAAAATTGAAATTTTTGGTTGGGGTTCAGAAATAGTGGTTGGGACCATAGACAGTGAAACTCTAGATGCAATAAACAATGCTATTGAAGAAAATGAGTTAGATGACACATCTGAGTTGTTTTATGATGTTTGGGAGTACGATGTTTCTGACACACTTACTGATTGGTATGAATATGATAACATATTCCACAGCTACGGACCAATACCACTAGATAGCAAGATAGTTCTTACTGATTTAGAGACTGGTGAGGAAGTATTTAGTAAACCCTTTGGGGAGTTAGTTAATTATGATGAAGCGGAATATGTTGAAGAATATCACGAAGTTGAAGAAGACGCCATACTCTTAGGTAGAACTGAAGATAAAGGATTAACATTCCAAACAGAGATAGAAATCGATGGTGACTTTGATGAAAAACTATTTACATTCAATTTAACTGGTGTAGAAGTAGAAGACGATGGTGAGTATACAATAGTTACTGATTTCAAATACGATGGTGAAGAGATATATAATGAAAACATGTCTACTGATGGTAAGTCTTTTGATGTTTATGTATATGAATAATCTTAGGTATTAAATTAAAAACAACTTATAAATAAATTTACACGTTATTTGTTGCTAAGGTTTATGCTTGAATGGTTAAGATTATCTTATTATAAACCATTATTTTATTATTACTTATTTGACTTAATATGTTTTTGTCATATATTTATAAGTAATATGATAAGTTTGTCATGTTAACAATAACGAAACCTGTAAAATTGTCTGTAAGAGGTGTTTGGTAAAATTTTTGAAATATTAAATAACATAATAAAATCAATTAAAAGAAAGTTTAATATGAGAGAAGATTTTGATTCGTTATTTAATAAGTTTTTTGGTAAGAAAAAAAGGTTGGAATCTTTTGATGAAGAGCAAGACATGCAACCTATAGACGATTTAATTGACAAATTAAATAGTTTTCACGTTGTAACGGAAGATACACAAAATAGTATTTACGAAAAAGATTTAGGTGAACCAGATGAAACTGAAAGATACGAGGAGGATGGTTATGTTTTTGAAAAAATGGTTTGGTATGTAAATGGTGGTACAGTTATAAAAGTTAATATGATTACAACACCTTTTGATGTTGAAAACATATATGAAGTTGAGGATAAATTATATTTACAACAAAAGCTTGATATGGCTGTAAATGAAGAAAGATACGAAGACGCTGTTATTCTTAGGGATAAAATTAAAGATTTAGAAGAAAAAGACAATTTAGATTTAGAAGAATAGCCAACTAATCCATTCCCACAGATATTTATATTATATGGGGTTTGATATTAACAAATATAATGGTAATACATTTCACGAAGATGAAATGATTAACAAAAAGATAAGGGCTTTATTGATTTGGTTTGAGTACCAGGTCTATGAAAATGGTTTTTCACCAGAAACTGAAATTGACTTACTCGATAGTATAATCAAAACTATGGCTAGTCAAGAATGGTATGAAGTTTCTGCATTTTTTAAAAACTTAAAGTTAATTAAGTTGAAAAATATGTTTGGAAAATGACAAATAATTAAATAAATAAAAACCCCAAACGCATGTTTTTATGCTTGGGGTTTTTTATTATGTTTTTAAGATACATTTATGGTATATTTGTAAAAAAAATATTATGGATTTTATTAAAATAGGTATTGGTTCTGCATTTTTATTTATATCACAATTATTAGTTTGGTTTCAAATATATGCACCAGTTAAGATAGAATGGTTTAAGGATAGAGCGAGTTGGTTTCCATATATAATGGCCATCCCAATCTCCTTTATGTTTATTAAGGGTGTTGATTATGTTGTCTTAGGTACTGGTGGAGTTATGTGGCCATCACGAATCATAGGTTTCTGTTTAGGTATAATATCTTTTGCTTTTTTAACATCATATTTCAATGATGAGCCGATAACATTAAAAACCACAATATGTATACTTCTTTGTGTTTGTATTCTAGCAATACAAATGTTATGGAAAAGTAACTAACTTATTCTATTTTTATAATATTTATATAATAAAATATATTATGAAATTATTTCTTTCACAAATTCAAGATATTGACAAGATGCCTTATTACCTTAATAGGTTAGGTGAGTTAAATATTGAAGATAATAATGTAGTATTAAATTACCAACTTAGTGGTAACACATCCAATAAGGGTATTGGTGGTGGATTAACTATACAAGATGGTGATGCTTTAGGTAATGATGTTACATTCAGAATAGGTTCCCTTAACACGTTAACTGATAGTAATTTAAATATAAGTGAATACACCAACGGTAGTGGATATACGAATTTAGGTTTTGTTACTGAATTAAATGATATTGTATTACAAAACACATCAACAACATCAATGGATGGTGTTAGAGTAATTAAAGAAAAAGATATTATAAATGGTGGTACATTAAATGGAGAAACAGCTTACAGTGGTAGTAATAGATATATGAAGTTCCTAGTTAAATCATCAGAACAAACTGGTGTAACTCCTTCAGTAAGTGATTTATTACCTGGTGAGTTGATGTTGAATATTGCTGATGGTAAGTTATTTACACTAAAAGGTGGTTCTGGTAATTATGAGGTTATTGAGATAGGTTCATCAATAAGTAATAACCCTAGTAGCGGTACTACTTCAGGTACAACATCTACGGGTACTACTTCAGGTACAACACCATCAACACCTACAATACAGAATTTAGTTTGGACTTCACCAGAAGGTGATAGCAACCAAGAAAGATATCCAGCGTATGGTTATTATGATTATTCACACTCTATGTTTATAATAAGAGCTTCAGAGTTAGGTTCTGGTTCTAAATTACTACATGGTTTAGAAATAGAAGTTGGTGGGTATACTAATGGGTATACATACAATAATCAAACAATAAAATTAGCTCATATAAGTGATTTAGAGTTTGGTGATAATGTTAAAGTAGATTTAACAAATATTAATGGGGTGGCTAATTTAACTTCAGTTAAGACTGGTTTTAATTGGACAATAAATAATTCAGGATATCAAACAATAGATTTTGACACTAATTTCGAATATAACGGAAATGATAGTCTATTAATCATTTGGGAAAATAGAGATAGTGATTGGGGTTCAGGATTTGGATGGGCTGAATGTCATTTTGATAACACTTATTATGATTCTTGGTTTAAATATCAAGACAATTCATACCCAACTGGATATGGTACTAAAGACCAATCATATAGACCTAACTTTAAATTAAAATATTAATTATGGGAATAGATAACCAAACTCTAGAAAATGAATTAAATAATTACGGTAGTGTAGTTATTTGTGGTGAGAATAATGTTAAATCATATATTGTGGTAATTGAGAATGTTATTACTGATGTAACAACACTTAAAACTATAATTGACGGTTATGTGTTAAATGACTTTCAAATACTAAAAGATATTAGATTATCTGATGGTGTGTTTAAATGTCTTTACGTTAAAAGTTAAATGTTGTTATAAAATTAAAACTTTAAAGAAAAAAGAACCAAGTTAAAAAGATGGGCCAATTAAATAAATTGTAAATGACTTGATTTTAGTAATTAAAATGTTATATTGTACATATGAAAAATAAATTAATAATTGATGTGGATACTGAGAGAGAAGGTAATCCAGTTATGATAAGCAAACCAGAAGATTTTAATATTGAAGAAATATCATCATCTGTTGAAGGAATAAAAAAAATGGTAATGGATGATATGGTTACGATATGTAATGGTTTGGGTACATTAATAAAGTTAGGTGAAGATAATAATTATTTTTCTAGTGAAGAGACTGCAAAAATGTGTGTGAAATATTTACTAGATAATTTTATAAATAACAGTGATTGAAATGATAAATGATGAATTTTTTAACAATAACAATCTTATCTTTTTTACCAGCAATACTTTATTCTGGTTTGATATATGTAAGTTTACCTTATAAAATAATTGACCCAATAAAAGCTTTATACTACTTAATAGGTGGTTTTTTATCTGTTGGTGTTTTTATAGTTATAAACCAAGTATTTCCGTGGATAGGTAATTCACATAATGAATTATTCAACCCACTCATAAATCCGTTATCCAATCTACACTATAAGTTTTTTATAGTTGTTGGTTTATTAGAAGAAGCTTCTAAATTAATAGCTTTTCTAATATTAGAAAAGAATAATAAAACAACCGATAAAGAAAAACCAAATCCATTAGCAACAATGTTCTATGTATCTATGGTTTCTTTAGGTTTTGCAATACTTGAAAATATCAAATATGTTACGAGTTCTTCAGACCCTGGATATGTGATAGCATTACGTTCAGTTACAGCTTTGGTAGGTCATTTAGTGTTTGGGTTGTTTATGGGTTATTGGGTTAGTTTTGGTAGACTTAAAACAAGACTTAAGAATAGGTCAATAGTCGATTTACTATTATACAAGAATAGTAAATTAAAGAGGAAAGTATTTATGTTTGTTGGGCTAATTAGCGCAACAATATTACACGGAATATATGATTTACACATTACCTTAAATAATAGTGGTTCACTAACAACAATATATATGTTATTAATTATATGTGTTATCGGTGCCATGTGGTGTTTTAGAAATTTATTTAGATTAGATATAAAACAAAAGGAAATCAATTCAAAAGAAAGAGGCAAGACTTCTGTTAGAACTTAAACATTAAAAAGTAAATTTGTTTTTTTAAAAAATATTTAGTATATTTGTTTGTATCTAACCATAAAAAATAGTTTTATGAGAAATATAAATAACGTAAAAAATTTCATAGTAACATTGTGTATGTTATTCTTAACAACCAATGTTATTTCACAAACAACCCTATTGAATGAGGACTTTTCATCTATGAGTACAGGATATGTAACTCAGACAAGCAGCACCTCTTCAAATTATCAAATTGTAAATAACTGTATTTCTGAAACTTGGGAAATAACAACTTCACATAATGAAGAGTGCAGTTCATGTGCTGGTAACTTTGCGGCTATTGAGTGGTATGGTAGCAGTTGTACACAAGATAATGTTTTTATAACCAAACAATTTTCACCTAGTGAAACCACAATATCAATTTCATTTGATTATTTGTTTGACCACTACTCAGAAGATTATTTTGAGGTTTATTTATATAATGATACTGATGGTAGTCAAGTAGGTAATGATTTAGTTTATGTAACTTTAGATACGGATGGTAGCTTTAGTGGGAGTGTTGATTTAACAGGTAGTAACTCTACTTCAGATAACTACACACTTAGATTTCACTATTATGGTAAATACGATTATGGTGCTAGTTTTGATAATATATTGGTTACCGAATCCTCTGGTGGAGGTGGAGGAGGTGGTAGCACCGAAATAACTATTGGTACAGGAACATCTGAAAGTGGTTTAGTTCCCTCATATGGTTTATTTGAATATAGTTGGTCTGGAATGATTTATCTACAAAGTGAAATTGCAAATAGTGGTGACATAGAATCTATTAGTTTTTATGTTGATGCTAGTAGTCCTTCATCATATGTTATGACTAACCAAAAAATTTATATGGCTCATACAACCTATAGTCAATTTCCTAGTTCATCAGTGCAAGAGGATTTTAATAGTAACTACGCAACGAGTGATTGGACTTTAGTTTATGATGGAAGTATTGATTGGTCACCAGGTTGGGAAGAAATAACCCTATCAACGGCTTTTTCTTATAACAATACAGACAATTTACTAATTAAGGTTGAAAACAGAGATGGTAGCTATTCATTCTCATATCCAGAATTTGATTATACATCTTCAACTAGAAGGTCTGCATATGAGTATCAAGATGGTAGCTATCCAACAACTACAGGTTCAAGGTCCAGCACTAGACCTAATGTTAAATTCAGTATTGGTAGTTCTTCTGGTGGTGCTTTGCCGATAACATTAACTTCATTTGAAGGAGATTTAAATGATGAATCACATGTTGAGTTAGAATGGGTGGTAGCATCTCAATTAAACAACGATTACTTTGTAGTTGAACATAGTATTGATGGTTATGTTTGGGAAGAAATTGATAATATTCTTGGTGCTGGTACAACATCAGATTTGATTACATACAACACCACACATACAAAACCAATAAATGGTTATAATTATTACAGACTAACTCAAGTTGATTACGATAGACAATTTGAAATATTTAACCCTATAAGTGTAATTATTAAAATGATTGGTAGGAGAGAGTATATAGTTAGGAAAACTAATTTAATAGGTCAAGATATTAACGAGTATTATAGTGGACCTATTTTAATATTATGGAATAACGGTGAAGTAAGTAGAGAATTTAATTTAAGGTAACATGTCAGACATCCCAATATACCCATTTAGTTTGGATGACTTAGATAAATATTCTTTGGAAACAAATGACGTATTTTTTAGAAGAGCTGTTGAGATGATTGAGGTTGGTTATAATAACAACATGCATAATATAACACTATTTAGATTAGTTGATAGTGGTGATGAATTATATTTAAACCTACATGACCACATGTGGGTTGACACATTAGTTGACGCTATACAACATTTTGAATATCTAGAAGATTACGAGATGTGTAGTAAATCGAAAGACATTTTAGATATCATTAAACTTTAAAAAATTAAAATGATTAGGAAAATAAATTTAATAGTTGCTTGTGGTACTGATAATAGAGTTATAGGTAAAGACGGTGTTATGCCATGGCACATACCAATAGACTTAAAATACTTTAAGGCTAGGACAACAAACCAGATAGTTGTTATGGGTAGAAATACTTATGAATCCATAGGTAAACCATTACCTAGAAGGGCTAATTTTGTTGTGACTAGAAATGGTTCTAAATCAATTAAAAGAGATTTTGGGTTATTTGTTTATAACGACTTAACTTCAGCACTAGAATCAGCAACAACGTTTAAAGAAAAGGATGTCTTTGTTATTGGTGGTGCAAGTGTTTATAAACAATGTATGGAACTACCAATCGATAAGCTATACATGACTTGGGTTACACCTAGAAACGGAAAAAGTATTATTGATGGTGACACATTTTTCCCAGAAATAGACAAAGATAGATTTGAAATTATTGATTCATATGATTATGATGAAGATGATAATTATTTAATAACGTTTACGACACTAAAAGAGAAAGATGGGTATACTAAAACAAATTGAAGCCAAGAATAAAGGGTTTAAAATAATCCAAAGCTGCACTACTAAAGAACACTGTAAGTCAACAACGATGTATATTAATAGATACTTTGAAAAATTTGAAGACTTTTTGGGTTATACAGAACTAAATAATGCTTTACTTGAGCATAAAAATTCGGTATATTTGGATTCAAATATGTAATGGTTTGAATTATCTAATGTATTAACATATTTATATAAAAAGGTTTTTAGGTTGTTATGGCTAATAAAAATAATAAAACTGGTGGTAGAACTAAGAGTAGTGGTGGGGTAAAAAAAGCACCAACCAAGAAAACTAGTAAACCAAAAGCTAAAACAACTACAAAGAAAAAAACTACAACAAATAAAAAGACAACAAAAAGAACTCCTAAAAGTAAGAGTCCAGACTATGTTAGAATTAGTGAAAATTCGCAAGCAAGTAAATTTAAAGAAATGGGTGAAAGAATCCAAAGGGGTGAAATTAAGTGGTCTTTTTATGGTATTGATGGTAACGTTGGTTACCATTATTATTTAAAACTAAAATAGTATGAGTTTAATAGAAAAAATAAGTGGTGACTTTATGGCTGCATACAAAGTCAAAGATATGAAAAGAAAAAACTTTTTGGGTGTTATAAAATCAGAAGTGTCCAAAGAAAGTAAAACACCTGAAGACTCTTACGTTATTGGTAAATTAAAATCTATGATAAAGAATGCTGAAGCAACTAATTCTTTAACTGAATATGAGTTAAACATTATCAACGAATATTTACCAATACAATTAAATGAAGAAAAGCTTTCAACAATAATAAAAGGTGTTATTGAAAAAAATAACATATCATCACCAAAAGAAATGGGTAAAGTTATGAGTTTCCTTAAAAGCGAGTTTGACGGTCAGTATGACGGTAAGTTAGCAGCTAAAATAACTAAAGAATTATTGGGTTAAAAAAAAATATTATGACTAAAGACGGAATTTTAAAAACAATAGAGGATTTATATAATAACAAAAAAGCTAGAAATTTCTTTAACCATTTAGTTAGGGCATATTTCCCAAATGAAAAAGTTGAACCAGTATTTGTCAAACCAAAAGGTGAGTTTAAATGTGTTTTGTGTAATGATGACTTATCTTCAGTAAACCAGGTATTAGATGGTTTTGAAGATTCATCTATGAAAGATGAGTTTTTTGGTTATATTCATAACATGTTAAATGATGATATTGAAATAAACGAGAAACTTAAAGAGTTGATTGGTAGTAAAGTAATAGCTATACAGGGTGAAAAAACAAACACCTTTATGTGTGCTAGTGCATATAAAATTTTTGAGTCTTGGCTTACAAGTAAATTAAGTAGTGGTGACAAACATATTGGTTGGTTGCTAAAAGATTTCAAAAAGAATAAACCGAATAAAAAAAGAAAAATGGATACAAAAAAAGAAACTCCAAAACCTAAAAAAGAAAACTATGGTGGTAGAGCAACATTTGCTTTAGGTGGCCTAGATAGTTTACAAAAAATAAAAGATAAATTAGACAACAAGAATTAATTTAGATGACACAAAGTTTTAAGATTGGTGAATTATTCACTAATATGTGGGGTAAATATTCTTCAATTACCCCCTCAGCAGAAAAAATCAAACAATTATTTAATGAAAAAGGTGAAGAAGTGGTAAACGACCATGTTGCTTTTAGAACCTTAAATAACGAAAGGGTAAACATTGAAAAAATTTCCCAATCATTATTAGAATTAGGATACGTAGAAGGAGGAGAGTATCACTTCACAGAAAAGAAGTTATATGCAAAGCATTTTTACCACCCAACGGAAAATCATCCAAAAGTTTTTATTAGTCAGTTACTAGTAGAAGAGTTTAGTGAGGAATTACAACAAACTATGAAATCAATCATCGATGATATTATCTTTGATGAATTAGATGAATTGAGTTTCTTAACTGGTGGTAGGTTATGGGACACACCATCTTATGAAACCTATAATAAATTAGTAGAAGAAAGTGAGTATGCTGCTTGGTTTTATTTGTATGGGTATGTTGCTAATCACTTCACTGTTGATGTAAACAAGTTAAAAGGATATAATTCGTTAGAAGAGGTAAATACTTCTTTATTAGAAGCAAATTATAGACTTAATACATCTGGTGGTTTAATCAAGGGTGGTCCAGATGTTTATTTAGAGCAATCATCAACAATGGCAGATAAAAAGATTTATACCTTTATTGAAGGAGAATATTCAGTACCATCTTGTTTCTATGAGTTTGCTTATAGATTCCCATTAGATAATGGAGAACTCTTTGGTGGTTTTGTCGCTGCATCAGCAAATAAGATATTTGAGAGTACTAATTTGAAATAAATTTGTTTTTATTATTTATTTTACTTATATTTGGTTATTACAAATGATTAAAATTAAGTATTATGTTTAAAATGATTAAGAGTTTTGATTTTAAGGATGACGACTGGGGTAAAAGTGGTGACCCAGAAAGAGCTTTAATAATATTAGAAAAATATATTAATAACGCAGAAAGGTTAGGTTATAAAATGACTACACCTGTAAATATACAAGAATATTCTGGTAGTCAGGATGATGGTTCTGTTGGATATATGGCTTATGTTACAATGTACATGGAAACACCTCCAGGTTATGAAACATATTATTACAATACATTAGAAGAAACTGAAGACAAATTTATCTATAATAGAGAGGTAAATAAAACCTCAATAAAATTATCAAAACAAAGAGAAAAGGAAAAAGAATTTATTGATGGTAGGGATGGGATAATTTCATCCTATGAATATTATAATAATCATGATTAATTTTAAATGGGTAGAGCTGATAAAATAGAATCAAAGTTTAAAGTAGCGTTTGAGTTAATAAAAAAACTAAGACCGACTTGGCTAGAGTCAAATGAGTATGAGAAGGCATTTATTGAGACAATATTGGGTGCCACTATATTCTACCTACCAACGAATAAGGACAGCTTCTCTGGAATGATATCTGAGAACGCTAGTGAGGTTGACAAAGGACTAAGAGTTAAAGAACATCAGTACCCTAGGAAAATGTCATCTAAGGAATTATTTATTAACCCACCAAAAAGTGTTGATGAGTTAAAAGAAATATACTATAATACATATGGTGTTTGGAACTGGGTTACCAAAACTGAAAATAGTAGTCTAAGGAAGCATCAGAAAGATGGTAAGTTTAAGTCACCAGAAAAATCATATAAGGATTGTGGTGTAAAATTAATACAATTTAAATAAATTATGGTTAAGATAACTTTTTTTAAAATCTTAGCAAAAATAAATAAACTAATATTACCTAGTTTAGCTAAGAGAAGGGTTAATGTATATAATTTAAAAACTTGGCAAAAATTATTAATTGCTTATAGGTGTTGGGTCACTAAAAATTCGTATCATGAAAATGGAACTAGATGATATATTAAAATTAGTTGAGCAAAAACTAATGGAACAAAAAAAGAAAATAGCTGTTTTACCAGATGCTGAGGACATGTATGAATTAGGTACGTTCAAAGGTATGAGGGAAATATATAGGTTAATTAAAAATTTAAAAATTAATAAATAATAATTTAAAATAACAATGTTAAACACTAACTTAAATGAACAAAAAACATATTGGTAAAGTAATCTTTATCTCAGTAATTTTACTTGGTTTATCAGCTTGTAAAGCTAGATTCTACAAACACTACAAACCAGGTGTTATGCCTACAGGTAAAGGTGAATTAACCAGAAAACAAATCAGAAGAGATTTCACTAACTAAAAAAAAAGTACTCCACCTATTGTAAATTACATTAAAAGTTATTATATTTGTATTAATAATTGAAAAAGGGTAATACTATGGGATACGGAACAACATTTACAACAGACATCTACTTAAATAGACAAATTTTTGAAAGTCGATGGGAATTAGATGAAAAAGTTAAAGAACTAGAAGATTATATTCAATCTGCCAAAGGAGAATTAATTGCCCTTGCGGTATCAACACCAAGAGATGTTATTGCAGAAAAGGATGAATCAGGTTATCCACAAAATCCTATTGAAGAAGTTCTTAGAAAAACAAGAGAAACATTCGAATGGATGGAAGATAACTACAGAGAATTAAATAAACTATATCAATTCCAGGAATACCTGGATGAGAATCCAGATGTAGATTTAAATCAATTTAAAGACATATAATATGGGAACAAATTACTATTCAATACCGAAAGTAGAAGACTTAGAAAAGAAAAGACAAAAATTAATTGAAGAGATTCAATCAATGGATATATCAAATGCTGGACTTTGTGAAGACGACTGGAGAATTCATGAAGATGGTTGGGACAGATTATCGCCTTGGGATGAATTTACTAATGGTAACTCAATTCATTTAGGTAAACGTTCAGGAGGTTGGAAATTTTGTTGGAACTTTAATGATAACAAATACTATTCAAATAAGGAGGAGTTATTAGAATTCATTAGAAGTAGAAGAGTTGTTGATGAATATGGTGAAGAATTACAACCAGATGAATTTATTCAGATGGCATTGGAATGGAATAAAGATGATGGTATGGTTGCCGATGAAGAATATATGATGAAGAACCATTCTTGGATGCCAGACCCTTCATCATATGCAGATAGAGAAATAGATGGCTTAAGAGTATCAACAAGTACAGAATTTAGTTAAAATAAAAAAGATATGACAAATTCAGAACACTTACAATGGTTACATGATAGAATAGTTAATGTCTATGGTGAAAGTGAGAATGTTGATTTCTTAATTAAGTTTAGAGAAATAATTAAGGATATTAAAGACGAGGAAGACATTAAATATATCAAAGAGAATATTATGAAAGGATTAAGTAAGGACATACCCAAAGAGTTTCTTACAAATTATAAATAAGTTATGGAAGATAAAATATTTGATATAGTGACCGACCTTTTAATGGTAATATAACAGAGTTTAATAGAAGTAGTAAAACAGAGTTTAATAGAAGTAGTAAAAAAAAACAAAGATGAGTAAATGGTAGAGTTTGACTTGACAGACATTGGAGAAAGGGGTGGTGCGACTCAAGGTGGAAAAAAGCCTGAACCCGAAACAGTTCGAATCTGTTATCTACCAAATACTCATGTATAAACCAAAACAAAGATGAAAAATAACCTAAAAGACTTATCCAAAGAATTGATAAAAGATATCAATAGTTTAGAAGGATTCAAAAGTCCACTTATAGAAGAGGAACTTATACGTAACTTATCAGAAAAGTTAGACAATTTAACAAGTGAAGATAAAGAAGAAAGAATTAGGGCATTACACAATATGTTTGCACTAGGTCAAATATTCACAAACCAAAACAAAGATGAGTAGTCAATATAGAAAAATAAAATTATGAAAAAACTGATTTTGTTACGTGGAATTCCAGGTTGTGGTAAATCAACATTAGCCAAATCATTGGGTGGTATTCATATTGAGGCTGACCAATATTTTATGGAAGATGGTGAATATAAGTTTGATGGGTCAAAGATTAAATTGGCTCACAACTATTGTCAAACACAAACTGAAGCTTGGATGGATACTGATGGTGAACAAGTTAACGTTGATACAATAATCGTATCCAACACATTCACACAGGAATGGGAGATGAAACCTTATTATGAAATGGCTGAGAAATATGGTTATATTGTATTCTCCTTAATCGTTGAGAATAGGCATGGTGGTGTTAACGAACATGATGTCCCTGACGATGTTTTGGATAAGATGGAAAAAAGATTTGAAATTAAATTAAGGGGTTAATTATTTTTTATTTTAAGTTATTTTTAGTATTTTTATAACAGATAGGTATATGAATAGTGCGGATTAATTAAAACTAAAAATATGGATAAGTACACGAAAAAAGCGGTGTTTAGTAACTTGAAAAAGTATGACTTTATTGCTGGTGAAGATGATTTTATAGAGGTTACTGAATGGAAAAATGGTGAAGGTTTTGATGTTGATATAGTTGGGAAGTTAAGCACAAGGTTTCAACTAACGTGGGGTGAATACACCGCTTTGAAGAAGTTGGTTAAAAAACTAGAAAGTTAGCATTATTTATATACCGTGTTATAGTTAGTTTAAAATACTGTGAATAAGTAAACTAATAATTTATAAATAAGATAAAATTTAAACTTTAAAATTATGATATACAAATTAGTAACAAGTAAAAAAGATTACTACGGAGAACGAACAGGAGAAACACATAAGGATGTTGTAAAATTCCCTGACAATATTAGAAAGTTTAGATTTTTGCTATGGTTTAAAAATCCAAATGTTCAAGTTTACAGATATAACAATTATAAATGGGAGAATGTGTTTAACTTTCCATATAGAAAACTGTGGGGTTCGTATTAATGCTAACGGTTAAAGATAAAAGAAGTTTTTATGAAAAAGTTAATAAATATTAAAATAGACATTGATACTTTACCAATGGAAAAATACTTGAAAAAGAAGTGGAAAAAATTTCTTTTATCTTGTGTTATATTCCGTTCTAACCAATATTTTGTTGAACATGATTTTGGGTATTATTCAGTTGGTTGTTTTGATGGATTTGAAGGCGAAAGAGTAAAGTTAAAAGTTGGTGATGGTAGTTACATACTATGTGATATAGAAGATTTTCACAAATCAAAACAAACAACAATGAAGTATATTCACAGAGAATTAAAGAATGGAATATAACGGCTAAGTATAACTTTCCGTTTTCTAATCAAATAAAAACTAACTGAAAATAAAGCACTTACAAATGAAAAAGTATAAAATATCAAATAAGCATCAAATAAGAAAATGGAAGTTATACAATGTTATGCTTATGTTTTTCGAGCCTATTATCTTTTGGGATTGGCTTGACTTTGGATTAGTTCTAAAAGTTTACAAACAGAACAATATTGGTAGATACCATTTTGCAATAGATATACAAATAGCTTGGTTTAGCTTATGGTTACAATGTTGGAAGAAAAATTAAGCATAATGCTTATTGTAATAACTGGGCGTAGCCTTGTAATTAAAATTTGTTATTGGTTGTAAAATTACATTTATGAAAAAGCTTGGAAAAGAATTGGAGTTTATAAGTTTTGTTAGAAGAGATGGTAGTGGAGTTGTACCTGTTGGGACTCCTTGGAATGGTGAAAGTGACCATCCTAAAACAGATGATATGAATTATTTGAACGAAGAAGAGTTTGAAATAAATACCATAAGCATGACTTACAAAACTTTTATAGCTAGTGGGTTTAATACATGGGTAGTAAGGTTGAAGTAATTTTATTACCTATAACGTATCGGGTATATGAGCAGTACCCTTGCGCTGAACTTAAAATTAAAAAATAACCTTAATGGGGTATGGCTTATATACCTTGTTAGCAAACGTTTTTATTATGAACGAAGAAGATAAAATTTTATTAGAAACCTATATGTGGGGATTTAATGATGAATTAGATGGTAGAACCGAAATGTGGAATCCAAATCCATTATTATTACGAGCATATAAATTAGGTAGACTAGATGCTATTGTTGGTGATGATGTTAGAAGTGCCGATTATCAATCAAATGAAGAAATATTGAATAGGATACGGACTCAAAATGGTTGCTAATGGTTGCAAATAAAACATCGTTTTAATGTGTTTTATTTGTTGTTATAACCAGTGCATTAGTTTTAAAATTTTTTAGTAAAAGATTTGGTGGTTTAAAATAAAATCCTTACCTTTGTCGTATAATTAACTTAATAAATGTAATAATATGGAAACAAATATTGGTAAAATTGAAATTGGGGTGACAATTCAACTTGAATTAAAATCTAAAACGCCAATTACGTTTGGTAAATTTGGTGGTGGTACAGAAGAAATTGGTTTGACTTATACTGGTAAATTAGTTGAGAAAAAATGGTCAAAAAGTAAAGAAGATTACAAATTAAAATTTATGGACGATGATGGTACGTTCACATACTTTTTTGAAGGTGCAATTGATAGACAATATAATATAGTAAAGGTTTTATAGTATTGGTTATAACGGACAAGTGTATGGGTAGTTTTTTTAAACGATTTAAAAGCAGAAACAAAATGAACAGACGACAAATAATAAACAAGATTTTACACGACCATATAGATGTAAATAAGTACGAAGATTACACCGACTACAAAAAGTTGATAACAGCTATTGAAGAATGGCACGAAAGCGAGGTTAAAAAATTACCTATACAAGATGTTAGAGTTTCGTTTTTGTATGAATTTGTAAATGGGTTTACAGATACAGAAATACCAAAAGCAGCGATAAAAGAAACCTTAGACCAACTAAATGAACACTAACGTTTTGTATATGAAACGTTGCAAGCCGAAATTTAACAGATAAACACAAAGAATTGAATTATAAATAAACTTAAAAAAAGACCACTAAAGCAATGTTTTATATACGTTGTTATGTGGCGTTTGAATTATGGAAAAAGCTGATATATTAGACAGAATTAAAGGTTGTTTTAACAAAGAAGCCGACAACAAAGAAAGGAATAGTATGGGTGTTTCTGAAAGTTATTACAACCCGTATTACTTAATAGGCAAATGTTTTGAAGATTTTACTGAACTTGAAAAAATGAACGAAACCGAATTAAACAACCTTGTGAGATTAGCAGACTTTGCAAGTGAAGCATTTTACTAATGCCACATAACGGTTCTCGGCTATATTTAGTACCGATTTTGAAACACAAATGTTGAATAATAAAATAAAACTGATATGAAGAACAAAACTAAAAAACAAGACGAAAACAAGGCATTGAATATAGCCGATGTTATGGCTATGTTGCCTACCGAAAAGGAAGTTGATGAGTGGTTTACTGACAGAAGCACAAACCCACCATATTGCAACATAAAGACAGTAAGAGCGATTGAAGGCGCAAATAAATACAGAGCGATAATGCTTCAACGATTGGAAAAGTTACAAGGCAATTAGCCATAACTACTATATATCAACACCTTTTTGTAAGTTATTAATTATTAAACAGTTACGATATGTTAAATCAAAAAATTATAAAGATTTGTGAACAAAAGTTTATATATCTTAATTATTCAAATAAGACTAAGAATATTTATATACATTATATAGAGGAATTCTTAAATAAAGTTGTTTTACCAATATAAATTCGTTATCTTCGTGATATGGATTTAAAATTATTACATAAATATGAATCAGAAGGGTTGGTTTTTTCACAAAAACACCCAACTTTACCATTAACCATATGGAATTATTCAGATAAGGTCCAATATGAAGGTTTATGGAATGAAACTCTTTTACAATGTAGAGGGTTAGTAACTGATGATGAGGGTAATGTTGTGGCACGACCTTTCAAGAAATTCTTTAACCTAGAAGAGAATAAACACACCCCAACCTCTAAGTTTGATGTTTATGATAAAATGGATGGGTCACTGGGAATACTTTTTAACTATAAGGGTGAATGGGTGTTCGCCACTCGTGGTTCATTTACTTCTGACCAATCTGTTAAAGGTTTAGAATTATTATCCAAATACGATTACCAAAAACTACATAATGGTTACACTTATCTATTTGAAATAATATATGGCCAAAATCGTATAGTGGTTAAATATTCATTTGAAGACGTTATATTGTTGGGAATGATACATACTGAATCAGGTGAGGAGATAGACATCCACAACGGTCCTTTTAGGGTTTTAAACATGATATCCAACATAGGTTTAAGTGTTGTTAAGAAATACGATGGTATAAAAGACTTTAACTTATTGAAGGGTATGGTTGGTGATAACGAAGAGGGTTTTGTTGTTAGATTCTCCAATGGTGATAGAATGAAAGTTAAGGGGGAAGAATATATAAGACTTCAC
>Ga0228642_1000110_pt1 | contig 35339 bp, 34 predicted proteins | sample 53DmetaG_FD_190071 | JGI IMG/M metagenome (GOLD analysis project Ga0228642, IMG submission 190071) | Seawater microbial communities from Monterey Bay, California, United States - 53D | ecosystem: Environmental > Aquatic > Marine > Coastal | place: USA: California | collected 2016-09-29
TTGCATTATTTGCATTATTTGCATTATTTGCATTATTTGCATTATTTGCATTATTTGCATTATTTGCATTATTTGCATTATTTGCATTATTTGCATTATTTGCATTATTTGCATTATTTGCATTATTTGCATTATTTGCATTATTGTCTATATTATCAATATTATCAATAGTATCAATACTATCAATACTATCATCAGTGGATGATAATATAGTGCATTCATTTATATAATCATTATTTATCTTATTATTTGTATTATCATCGTCATCATCAGATGATGTTAAAATTTCACATACATATTTAGATTCTCTTTTTTTTGGAATTAATTTGTCAGGAATACCATTTTTTCTATATAATAATACTTCTTCCCAAAATTCTTTAAACTCTGGTAAAGTTTTTTCAAACCATTCTTTATCCCTATTTACTCTTTGGACATAATATTTATAAGTATTCCAATATTGCACATCAATATATTTATATTTACTTTTATATAAAGATATAAAATTATCTTTCCATTCATCCATTTTAGAAATAGATGTAATAATAGTTCTATCAGGATAAAAACAATAATTATTATCTTCATTATCTTGACAAACAATAATTATTCCTTTATGTAAGGATAATGAATTAATAGCAATATCACTATTTTTATCAAGATAATCATTATAGTATGTATCTTTATTTATTTCTTCTATTTTTAGTTGTAGAAAATCACATATATCTATATCAGCAACTTCTAATTGTAATTGCATTTGAACCTCATAATATGGAGGTATATAGTTATCTTCAATTTTCCTTTTAGGTGGACATTTTATTTCTAACATAACTGGGTCTTGTCCATTACTTATACCATCAGGTGAAGCAGCAATAAAATTATATTTCAAATGAGGAATACTTCCAAATTCAAAAATTATTAAATTACTATTAATTTCATAAAGTGTTGTAGCAATCTGTTCAAATTTAGTTCCATGTCTTGTATAAAAGTTTCCAGTAAATTGTTTACCAATACCTAATTTTTCTCGTAGATATGCATTACGAGTTGAATAAGGATTCTTATTAATAATACTTGCAGCACTACTTGCAGTAATTCTATTTTCTCTAAATTGATGCCATTCTTTTGTTCTTTGTTCTGGTTGTGGTATTTTTGCTAATTCAATGACCTTTTGGGATACATTGAAATGTTTTGATATAAATTTATATACGAGTTTTTTTAAAATAGAAGGTTGTAATTTATGCCTTTCATTACTATATATTGGCATTAAAGTTGTTTTGAGTACTTCAACTAATTCTTTTATATAACTAATTTCAAGATTTGATTCTATATCTAGACACTCTAAAACTTGAAAAACATTAGTTTCCATATTATAAATATAATTACTATATTAATTTTAAATCAATTATATTATATAATATTATAATAAATGAATTTTATTAAAAATATAGATTTAGATACAATTATTGGTATTTTTTTATCAGTATTATACATATATTTAATTTTACCGAGAAAAGAAGGTGGTATTCCACGTATTAAATTTACAATGTATCCTATTATATATAAAGGAATGATTCATATTCCAATAAATAAAGAAAAAATATTACATATACATCATTGGATAATATGTGGGATATTTTTAATATTATTTTATAATAAATTAAATAAAACTATTATGACTATTTTGTTTAGTTTACTAATCCAGGGATTATTATATAAAGATAGTTTTATAATTTTAAAAAAAAATAATTATAATTTATAAAATTATTAATCACTATCAGATGAAGACGAGGATGAAGATGAATAATTATCTGATGAATCATCTTTATTATTTATTTTTTTACTTAATCCTTTAGATTTAGAAGTTAATTTAACATATTGATAACCTTTATATATATCTGTTATATATCTTTTAGCACCATGTTGAACTAAAATTTTAACAATTTTAGCTTTTGTAATTTTTAATTTACTTTGATGAATTTCTTTCATAATATTAATTTCATTTTCTAATTCCTTTTCACTTAATTTAAAATTATTATTACTTGTATTAATAATAAAATGTTCTAACACAAGTTCTTCACCATCATTACTATCTTCATTTTGATACATAAGATTATCATCATTAATAGTTTTATTATACGGCATTTCATCTACAAAACTATCTAAAATGAGTTTAATAAAAGCTAATTTATTATATTTACTTCGACAAAATTCAGATTTAATTTCATCATCAGCGATTTTATAATTATTTTTCCATTGACTATTATTACAATTACATTTTTTTTTCTTACATCTACATTTCAATTTATCATTTTCATTTATTTCATTTCTATTTTTAAATTGCCATGGAAAATCATATAATTCTCTTGTTTGATTCGCATCCGCTGGGACTATATCAGGTAAATCATTACAACATAGATAATATGTATATTGAGTTTTAAATGTTCTTTCATTTTCATGATTTCTTCTAGCGGTTACAGAATCTCCACCCGATGCAATTAATTTAATAGTATTCCCATCTAATTTATTTTTTTCTACTGATACTTCATTACTATAAACAATTCTTGCAAATTCAAGGTCACACATCCATGATTGTAATTTAGCAGTATCACCATTACTACTTTTTACTGATAAGTTACCACTATTCATATTTTTAATATAATCATTTCCAAATGATTCTTTTAACATTTCTATTATAACACCTTTGCCTGAATTTCTAAAACCTAATAAGACACACCATTTTTTATCTGTTATAAATCCAGCAAGTGATCTTGATAATCTATGAAGGAAGTGGTCTACTAATTCATCTTTTAAACATGCTTGAATAATTTTTTTTTTTACATTTATAATATATTTATTATCTATTTGTTGTATATCTTTAAATTTTTCGTTTATTTTATATTTTGAATAAACATTTTTACAATTATTCCAAGGAATAAAAGTTCTTTTCTTAAAATCGTATACACCATCTTCAAAACATAATTTTCCAATTGTAGAATTATACATTAATTCATTAAAATTTCTATTTCTATAACAATTATGTGATAATGAGTTTAACCATAAACCAGCTAATGCTTTTGAACCTGCACTTTCTTTTGAATAAGACTTAGTTTTTATGTCCGTTATTTCTCCGGTTTCATCATCTTTAACAATTTTTGTAATTTTTCTTATATTTTGATTATTTATAAAGGTTACTAAACTACTTATTACTTCTTTATCCTTTTTTTCTTCCCAAATATTATTTATATTCATAAAATAAGTATTTGCTTGTGTACATACAAATTTATCATTATATAATGATTGCATTATATTTCTACCCTGAACATCATCATGAATTATATAATATGGTTTTAAATTGTTTAATACTTCCGTATATTTATTATCTATTACTAATTTTTTTTCTACAAAATTAATATTAAAATTAAATTGTTTTTTGATAATTGTATTAATTTTATTTAAATCTGATTGTTTTACTTTTCTTCCATCAGAATTATTTTTTTTAACTTTTAATCCATCATACTCTAATGTACCTACATCAAAATTATTACTTATAAAATATTTATAAGCTTCCATTAATATTTTATTTTCATAATCATAAATTAAACAAGATATAAATTTACCATCAATATTTTCTTGTAAATGATTAACATAATTTAAATATACTTTATAATTATCAATTTGTTTCAATTTATTTATAATATCCTTAATTTCTTTTTTATAATTTTCTAAAAATAAATCATCTTTAGTATTAGTTCCACCATTAGTTAATTCAATAATAAATTGTTTTGACATAGATTCATTTTCTAATGATAATCTATTTTTTAAATCTAGTAAAATATTTTTTCTATTATTTATATATTGTTCTAAAATAGGATTATTTATATTATTAATGTTACATATATTATGTAGTATAGTAGGAGAACAATTCTCAATATCTATATCTTGGTATATATTCTTTATTAACATATTTCTTAAATTTCTTTTCATTGTTGTTAAACATTTAAATGAATTTTGTGGATATCTTCTACCTATAGGATTACCATTTTTATCTAATTTTTGTACATAGGATACATTTACTTTGGGGATATAATTATTTGCATTTTCGTAATTTTTTAAATAACTACTTAATTCAATTAAATCATCTTGTTCCAAATTACTATTAGTAATTAATTTATGAAGAATTGTATAATTAATTTCTTCTGTTAAAGTTACTGAATTTTCATAATCACAATAATTTTTATTATTTTTTACATAATTTTCATCTATGTCTTCTTCACAAGTGTTCATTTTGTATTTATATATATATGTATATATAGATAAATCAATTTTATATAGTTTTAGTTATTTATATTAAATTTATATTAATATCATATTTAAATAATTTATTATTATATAAATATGTATAAACAAAAGTATTTAAAATATAAAATAAAATATAGTAATTTAAACTTATACAAAAAAAAAAGTCTTGAAAAAAATATTATAAAGGAAAAAAATAATAATTTAATTTTAAATAGTAATAATAATTTACCTAATTGTATAAAAATAGAAAATTTATTTAATATTAATATATTTAATAAATTATTTGATGATATTAAAACTATTAAATATCCATTTATTCAAGATGATTATGAATTAAGAAGTTCCTTAAATTATAAAAATGAAATATATAAAAGTTACGATGAACTCTCAAATAAGGAATTGGAAAATTTAAAATACTATCAAAAATTTATATTTCCTTGTATTATTGGATATACTGGATTATCATACAAAAATAGTAATATTATAACAGAACTTATGGAAAAAAATAATATAAGAGAAATTGATAATAAAAATATAATGCAAGATATTTTTAATGATAGTAATAATATTATTTTATATGATGATATTTGTGTTCCACCTCAATGTACTCCTAGATTATGTGTATTTTATATATTAAATAAAATAGAAAAAAGTATAAAATTAATAATAACTATTAGAGGAACTAAGAAGTTTGATGATATTATTACAGATATAAATATTTTTAAAAATGATTTTAATTTATTTACAACAGATGAATTAATTAATTTATATAAAAATGAAGATTTATACAAAAAAAAAGATAGTAAAGATATACTAAACCCACAAGTTCATGAAGGGTTTAATATTTTTTATAATAAAATTATAACAGTATTGAGTACAAAAATTTTAGAAGAAACTAATTTACTAAATAAATTTTACGATTTAAGTGTTACTGATATAATTATCTGTGGTCATTCAATGGGTTCGGTGTTAAGTCAATTATTTACATTAGAATTAAGAAAAATCTATAGTAATGAGTATAGTAATCAAGTAATAAATAATAATATATCAAAAGTTTATATACATTTATTTAGTTTTGGAACACCCAGAGTATTTAGTATAAATTCATCAAAATTACTATATAATAAAAAATTAAAAATAGATTCATTTTTTAATATTTACAATAGTAGTGACATAATCCATAATATTCCTAAGTATTTTGATTGGTCTCATATTATAGAACCTCACTTACAATTACCTAATTCAAAAATAAATTATAGTAATTTTAATTATCATGAAATAGATACTAATAAATCAACTAAATACTATTTAAAAAAATATGAAGAAAAAAGTTGGTATGAATATTTTATAAGTAAAACTAAAAAGATACATAAATTTTATATTTTTATGGATAAAAGTGAAATAAACAATAGAGATATTAATATAATATAAAGATAAATTAATATTTAAATATTATAAAGTAATGAATGGTGGAATTTTAAAAGAATTAATTAAAGAAAAAAAGGAATTAATTAAAGAATGTGCTAAATTTTTTGAACATAAATATGATCTTGAAGAACATTATAAAGATTTTAATGTAAATGAAGATATAACTTTACTATATGACTTATTAATAGAAAAAGTAACAAAAAAACATAATAAAAAACCTCCAAAAGATGCTAATGCTCCTAAAAGACCATTAAGTTCCTTTTTACATTTTTCAAATTCTTATAGGGAATTTGTTAAAAAAGAAAATCCTCAGGCAGGAATAGGAGAAATTTCTAAAATGTTAGGTAGTATATGGAATGAACTGGATTCGGAAGATAAATTACCTTATGAACAAAAAGCAGAAGAAGATAAAAATAAATATAAAAAAGCACTAGAATTATATAATAAAGAATTAAATTAAATATCTAAAAATTTTTTTAAAATACTTATTGAATTATTCATAATATTTTTAAAGTTATCATTTTGTTCTATTTCATTATAATTAACTAATATATAATCATTATTTTGTTTTTCTAAATTTTCATCTATATCTAAAGAAAAAATTTCAAAACTATCATCAAAATCGTAAATTTTATTATTAACTGATATTTTACCTTGATTAAACTCAGTATAACTTTCATTTTTGATATCTAAAATTTCTTGATTATCACTATCACTATAACTATCACTTTCACTTTCACTTTCACTTTCACTTTCACTTTCATTATCATTATAATTTTCATTTTGTTCCTTATTATTAATCCATTCATCTTCAAATAATTCTTTCCATGTAATTCTTTTTTTTGTATTTTTTTTTAGTATTTTTTTTAATAATCTTTTACATTTAGGTGGCATATCATTATTAAAGTATATTTTTTTTTTATGTTTTAATTTTTCAATTAATTCTTTTATATTATCAGATTTAAATGGATGAAATTTCATACACATTTCATATAAAATAATACCAACAGACCATATATCAGATTTTATATTATAAATATTTTTATCTATAAGTTCCGGTGCCATATATAATGGACTACCACAAAATGTGGATGTCATAGTTTCTGATTTAAATTCACGTGCAAAACCAAAATCACATATTTTTAAATTTTTTTCTTTTGTTATTAAAATATTTTGAGGTTTTAAATCTCTATGAACTATATGTTTATCCATCATATATTCTAAACCATTTACTAATTGTTTCATATAATTTCTTATATCATCGTAATTTAAATCACTATTTTTAAGATAATTATATAAATCGTATTCGCAATATTCTAATATTAAGTACACATATTCAGAATTATATTCTACATCGTATAATTTTAATATATTATTATGGGATATTTTTTTCATTACATTTATTTCTTGTTCAATATAATTTCTAATTTTTAAATTAGATATAAATATTTTCTTTATAGCAACAATTGTATTTTCATTATCTATATGGTATCCTTTATATACTTTACTAAAAGAACCCTTACCAATGTGTTTAGGGTAATATAAATAATTACCAATTTTCTTCATTTCCATTTATAATTATAATATATATATAAATAAGTAATTTTAAAGTAATTTTATATAATATATTATAATGAAACCAATTGAAACAACCAAAATAGGTGGTATGAGAAGAAAAAAAAAAAAAATAAATCCAATTAAAAATAAAGATAATAGTAAAGAATTTAAAAATTATGAAAAAAAAATTTTAAATTTAAATAATCTAATACAAAATATTAATATAGATGAATATAGTAAATTTAAAATTTATCTAGATACAGAAATTGAAGATATGGCTTTTAGTATTGAAAAACATGATATTTTAAAATCATCTAAAATTAAATCAAATTTTAAGGATTTTAAACATAATAGACTTGAATATTTATATTCTTTTTATTGTTCATCTCTTGATAGACCTATTGAATTTAAAACTAATGCATATACTTTTTTAAAAAATAATTTTGAAGTAGAAATTTTACAAATTATGATTAAATTTATAGATGAAATTATTAGTTGTATTGAAAAAAAAATATATTTAGAAGATAATAAAAATAATTATACTTCTGATGATGTAAATTTTGCTTTTGATTTATTAAAACTTGATAAATCTGTAATTCCTAATAAAGAACAAATAACAAACTCTTATAATTCCTTGGTAAATGAAAATAATAAAAACCAATTAGATAAAGTTTTAAATCTATTACTAAAACGTTATAATAGTACAAATGATTAGTCTTATTAAGAAAATTTTATTTGTTTTCCTTTAATGTAAGTTGTTCTACATACAGGACATTTATTAAATCTTGATGTTCTTCTTAAATTAATTTCACAATTTTTACAAATTACTATATGATTACAATTATCAAATACTATATCAGCTTCATTACTATAACATATTTTACATATTTTTTTTTCTTTATCTTCCGTTAATTTTTTTTCGTAATTTTTTTCTAAATTTTTAATTTGTTTATCATATATATTTTTTATTTTATTAATTTCATTTTTACTTTCTTCTTTTATATCTTTAATTTTATCATTATACTCTACTTTTATTATTTCTAATTCCTTATTTAATTTATTAATAGTATGCTGTTCTTCTGAAAATTCCTTTATTACTATACCATCTTTATACTCTATGTACTTTATAATATTATCTTTTATTACTTTCATAATTCCTTCTTCTTTATCATTATACCAGGAACCTTTTATTATAATATTATTTTCTTTATAAAATATACCTTTTCCATGTTTATTATTATTTAAAAATGCTCCTTCATATTTATTATTTAGAGAGTAAATCATCGTTCCTACTCCTTCTATTATTCCTTGTGTAATTACTCCTGTATATTTATTTCCATTTGAATTAATAAATAAACAATTAGAACAATTTGGAATATTATTTTTTATATTACCACTATAAACAATGTCATTTTTATAATATAAATTACATTTACCATTAAATTTACCTAAATTTATATCTCCTTTATATAATAACTCATTATTTATATATACTTCACTTTCTTTTATATTTTCTTTACCATTAAAAATACCTTTTATTAATATAAATTCTTTTAGTATTAAAATTCCTAAACCATAAATTATATTTTCATTTATTTCACCTATATATATTTCTTTTTTTTCATTTATATTAAATTCATTAATAATTATATTATAATCAATATTATCAATTATTAATTTGTCGATAGATTTTTCAAAATTACTATTCTCAAATATAGATATATTTTTAATTAAATTTAATAATATGTCCATATATATATATATATAATTAAATATATTTAAAATTGATTTTATATTTAATAATATAAATACTAATGACATATCTTCACATAATTACAGGACCTATGTTTGCGGGTAAATCAACAAGATTACTAAATGAAATATCAAAACTTAGTGTATTAAAAAATATATTTATTATTAATTCTACATTAGATGATAGATATAATAATAATTCTATCACAACACATAGTAATTATTCTTGTAATGCTAATTCATTATCAAGTTTAAATTTAGATAATAAATATTTACAAAATCTTAAAAAAAAATATGATGTAATAGCTATTGATGAAGCACAATTTTTTGATGATTTATATAATTTTGTTAAAATATGTCTTGGTATAGGTTTTCATATTATTGTTTGTGGTTTAAATGGTAATTATAAACAAGAAAAATTCGGACAAATTTTAGATTTAATTCCCCTTGCAAATAATATTGAATTATTAAAAGGATATTGTATGATTTGTAATGATGGAACAGAAGGTATATTTACAAAAAGAATTTTAGAAAATAATAAAGATGAAGTTATTATTGGAAACGAAGATAAATATATGTGTATTTGTAGAAAACATCTATAAAGTAATCAATACATAAATATGATATATATTATATTAATTATTTAAAAATAATTTAATAGTATATAAATATAAATATGGTTCATTTTGATTTAATGGTAATTTATGATATTGAAAAATTTTTTGGTTATAAAATTACTCCTTATGTTCGATATACTGATGAAATAAAACTTACTTATGATGACACATTACCTATGCCTGCTATGTCATTTTTAAATAAAGAAACAAATTTACCAAATATTGTTGCAAATGATAAATTAATTCCTCCTGATTTATCAATACAATCACATATTCTTTCTCATGAAATTGGACATATAATTAATAAAGATATATATATCGATCCTTTAACACTTAGTAAAGTAGAATTATATAAAGTTGAATGTTTAGCTGATGAAATTGCTGCTGAATATATTCATTTAAATAAAGAAAGATATCCAATAAAACCTATTATTAATTTTTTATCCGATACATGTATCAATGAACAAGAACATTTACACAATGAACTTACAAAAACAACTAATGATATTATTCATTCTTCAAATAATAGTTTATATTATACGGATAATTTAAATGATATTGAAAAAAAAATTGACTATTTAAAATTCAGAATAAATAATTATAAAGATGACGCTCTTACTAGAATAAATATATTACAAAATATTATAGTGTAAAGTTAAATTCAATTATATTTGTCTTAATAAATACAAAAATATATTATAAATTACAAAATATTTTATAATATACATTAGAAAAATTTAAGATTAAATTGTTATATATTTTTTTTTTAATTTATTTATATTAAAGTATTTAAAATTGATTTATAATTAAATATATATTAAATGAAAAATGAATTAGAAAATCTTTTAGAAAAATATTTTAATATTATTGTTAATCATAATAATTTTGATGTAAAAAATGATAATATTAATTATGAATTAGAATTCTTATATTATAAAAATATATCATTTAATAATTTTACTAAAATTATTGCATTTCTAAAAAATGATAATAATAATTTTATTATAGATAAAAACTTAAATGTTTCTACCTTTCATAATTATAATAATCTTAAAGATATAAGATTAATTATAAAACAAACTGATATTCAGAATTTTTATGAAAATGAATTAGACTTTTTAAACAAAAATGATGCGTCATATTATCAAGAAAAAATTAAAATATATAATGATAATTATAATATATTAAATAATTTTAAATTAAATCTTAAATTAGAAAAAGATGTCGAAAATAATACTATTTCTATATATAATACTTTTTATGAAATTCAAGTATTTAAAACATATAGGTATAAAAATAGAATTTCATTTAATTATGATTATTTTACAATTGATATAACACACGTAAAATATGTAGATAACAATATATTAAAAAAATCTAAACAAGATGATTTTAATTTTAATTATGAACTTGAAGTAGAAATTAATACTAAAAAAATAATTAATGATAATATATATAATATATCCACGAAAAGTTTTAATATTTTTATGCCATCTTATAAAAGTTTTATTTCATCATTGATTAATAAATTATCCATTATAAATAATTTACTACAGGATAATTTATATAATTTAGATAATAACATAGAAAAAGAAATTATAGATAATTTTAAAAATCTCATACAAATATCTAAAAATAATATAATTGGTCCAAAACCTATATCTTTAACTTTTAAAGATTTAAATAATTTATCAAAAGAATATAAAATTACTGATAAAGCTGATGGTGAAAGATTTAATTTATATATTAATGATAAAGGATATATTTACTTACTAAATAATAATCGTATTTTAAATATAAATAGAAAAACGCATGACTATAAAAATACTATTATAGATGGAGAATTAATTACTTCTTATCCTATAGAGACTTTAGATGTATTTAATTTTACAGATATAAATGATATTAATAAAATTAATAAACAAAAAAATATAAAAGTTTATAGTTTTCATGCATTTGATATATATTTCTATAATAGTGCAAATCTATTACAAACTAATAATGATACTGGATTTAATTTGGAATATAGAATTAATAAATTAGAAGAAGTAATAAATAATATTAATAATAATCCATATAATAATAAAAAAGATAAAATAACATTTCATACTAAGAAATATTATTCTTTATCCGATTATAAAAATATTCATAAAACACAATATAATTATAATTTAGATGGTTTAATTTTAATGCCTATAGAACCTATTTCTATAAGTAATATAGATAAAATATGGCTTTCAAATTTAAAGTGGAAACCAAAATTATTAAATACCATAGATTTTAAAATTAAACAAATTACTAATAATATATATCATTTAATAGCATATTATTATTGTACAAAATTACATAAAAAAATTGATATTCATTTTCAATCTACACAACCTTACATTAAAAATATTCATATAATTAATTCAGAACAACAAACATTACAAACTATTATTAATGATGAAATTATTACTAATAATAAAATAGTTGAATGTATATATGACATTACTATTAATAAATGGGTATTTTTAAGAATTAGACATGATAAAACATTTCCTAATTCCCTTGATGTTGCTAATAAAACATTTTTCAATATTTTTAATACATTTAAATATAAAGATATACTTAATATTGAAAATATTTCTAAATCCTATAAACAATTTATAGAAAATAGTTACTATAATGAAAATGAAAATAATCATAAAAATAATTATAGTACATTTTATAGAAAATATCAAAATATTATAAAAACCCTTTTAATAAATACATTTATTCCAAAAATAAATAATATTAAAATATTAGATATTGGTTGTGGTCGTGGTGGCGATTTAATTAAATTTATGAGAAGTATTAATAAAACAGATAATATTGATTTATATTTAGGATTAGATATAAATAATAATAATATTACAGGTCAATCTAATGCACGTGAAAGATTTATAAATCTTACTTCAAAAAATAATGAATTTAAAAAATTTAATAATAATTTTTATTTTATTACTGCAGATATTAATAAAATCAAACAAAATCCTATAAAACAACTTTTGACTGATTTAATTATCACTTCTGATGAAATTAAAAATTCTTATACACAGGATTTTATACAGGATATTATTATTAATGATACTATATATGATAAACAAATAATTCAACAAACTATTAATGATGATACTAAATTTGATTTTATAAATTGTCAATTTATGATACATTATATAAATGATTTATCATTATTTTTCAAACTTGTAACCGATTTATTAACTGATAATGGTGTTATTGTAATAACATATATAGATTCTAATATATTAGATACTAGAATTCAACAAACTACAAAAGTTAATGACTTAACTAATATACAAAACCTATTACATCATGAAAACATTAATTTAAATAATATATATCAAGATGATTTTCAAACTATTGTAAAATCAAATGATAATTTATCATATTATGTAAAATTAAATTCTACTAATTCTTTTATTAAAGAGAATATAATTAATGACCAAATTCTTACTAATGCACTTAAAGATTCTGGTTTAACCAGTATAAATGAAAAAGCACATCAAACCTTTAATCAAATTAAAAATATTAATAATACTCAATTAAAAAGTATTAATTTAAAATTTAAAAAACAAATACAAGACTTTAGTAATATTAATACTTCATTAGTTCTTAAAAAATATAATTCAAATGTTTCATATAAAAATCAATTAGAATTTATTAACCATATTCTTACTTTATAGTAATTATATCAACTATACTATTATTTTTTCTTATAAGTTTAATTAATATTAAATTTATATAAAGTAGTACTCGTATATACATATATGTATATCACTATTAAGTACGAACTAAATTAATTTACTTATTGAAAAAAGGATTATTATTCAATTAAATTTAATTAGTATTCCATAAAAATTTATATTATTATTACATTTACAATATAGTTTATAATACCATGGAAATTTATATCTATATTTTTTGTTTAATTCCATTTTATTACTTCCATAATTTTAAATATACATATTAATTAATAAAACAATTATATACCTTTTTTAAGCTTACTATGCAATATTATATTTACATATATTTTACAAAAATAAAATCTGAAAAAGCTTTATCAAAATTATTATTCATATTTAAGCATATAAAATTATATTTTAATAAATATTTATAAATATCATCAAATAAACAACTTTTATTATAACATTTTTCATATTGTCCTTCACATATAATAGTATCAACATAATCAATATACTTTGATAATGATTTTAAAGCATTTAATTCATTTCCTTGTAAATCTAAACATAATAATTTAATTTTATTATAATCTATGTTATATTTTTCAATCCAAGTATCTAATCTTATAGATTTAACTTTTATATGCTTCTGTATATGTCTATTTGTATGTTCTCTAACTTCTTTACTATTAGAATTTTTTGCTAATTTATATATTGATGACGCACCAATATTATCAATAATTGTAGGATAAAAATCAAGATTATCATCATCTATATTATTTACAGCATACTCTACTATTTTTATATTATTATTTTTTGGATTGTGATAATTTATATTATGTTGCATTAATTCAATTGCAGTTGGGTTGCATTCAAATGCATATATATTGCATCTATATTTATTATATAAATCAATAGCATCAAGAGCATCCCTAGAACCAATTTCTAATACAATATCATTTTCTTTTAATTGAAAGTTTGGTTTATATTTATTTATAAGATGTATATATGAACCTTCTCCTTTAATTTCCAATTTTTTTTTTTGTGGATTAAATATATTATAGTTTATTATTAAATTAAGTTTATTATATAATTCTTCAAAAGTTTCAATTGTAAAACAACTTGGAATATTATTGTTTTTAAAAGATGTAAACATTAAATTTTGAAATAATATAATATCATTTACATTAAGTTCTTTCATATATAAATTTAATTATTTATTCTTATACTTCCAAATATCTGGTAATACAATATAAATTATTTTAAAAAATTTATATAATTGGTAAAAGAAAATACTTATAATAGTTAATATACAAAAATTTTGTAACAAAATAATATGTATAGGAATTGATGGTGGTGTATCTTCTGTAGTATCATTTCTAAGTGGAAATTGTTTAAATGGGTTTTTATTATTTTTAGTATGTCTTAATATTTTTATTTTCCAATTAGGATTACCCCTTGCTCTTTTACATGAACTTAATAAATCACAATAATTTTCTTTATTATATCTAATAGCAGAACATGTTGGGTCTTTCTTGCATTCAGCATAACATTTAGGAAATGTTGATACTTTTATTATATGACCTTCACAAAATCCATTATCTCCGAGTATTCTTGTTTTTAAGTTGTTTTTTATATAATTTAATCTTGTTTCTTTACTTAAATCAATATTTTTTATAAACTCCATTATTAATTATATAAATTATATTATTTTCAATTTTCAGTGTAAAAAAATAATATCAAAAATATATATTATTTAGTTTTACTACTACTTGTAGTTTAGACTATAACACAAAATAAATCGGTCATAACTTATTCATACATATGCTTCTTTAGAAACTTAAATATTTGGTCAAGTTACCGTGCGAATAACAAGACATTAAATATTTACTAGTTCTATTATTCATCAATTCCCCCCTATCTATTAAATACTTCTCATGTTTTTACGAATTTCTTATATGTTATTCCCGTACTTAACTAAGAGTGTCTCATCATTTGCCTTAGTTGCTTATATTAAGTATGTTAGTCAATTCATACTATTATTATTAACTTTAAGTAAACTACTCTGACATAGTCTTTCAAAAGAATGTGTTATTGTTGGACCTTATTCCATTTTGTAAACAAAATGTCAATAAATTAAATGCCTCCTTACCTGGTTTACTTAATCTCAAAAAAAAAATAAAGACATTCTAATCATGTAGTGTCTAACTAAGTATAACCATGAATACATGAATATTTATGTCTAGAGTTGTGAGGTAATTTAAGAGGAGTACTCACGTAATTTTAATACTGGTAAATTCATTTGGTCAATGAGCATATTTACTTCATTCATATACTGAACTTGAATAAACCCTAATACTAATTCCTTATATAAAATTGTAATATTGATACAGGACAATTAGTGATAAAGCCATATTTTAATTTTTTTTTTTAGTCTAGATTTGCTTGAATACTTTTTTTATAACAATAAGATTTATGTGTAAGAGTACCTTTAAATTCTATGATTATCTTTTATAATTTATTTTACTTTCTAATGATTTTCTTTTAATACTTTCGCATTCGTTACGTAAAGTTCTATTCTTACCCCAGAAAATAAAGAAAACAACTATATTATAAATAAATAAAATATTTAAATTATTTAAAAAATATATTCCTATTTTATTTTTCAAATTTCCTTACAAATCTCCAAAATTTTAACATTAACATAATTATACCAATAATAATAACAAGATGACAAAAATAAAATGCTCCTTCAAGTATAAGAGGTGGTTCAGGCTCAGGGGGGGTAGGATCTAATATTGAAAGTTTACCAAAACTTAATAAATTTAATATTTTATACCAATTACTTTTCCATGAAGGTTTTTTCTTGAATATACCAATTACACTTCTTACTACTCTTGGAATATAACTAAAGGGGTTAGGATTTATCCATATATTAAAATAATCCCAAATACTAATCATATGTTTATTCCATATTGTATCAAAAAATTTAGATGTTAAAAACCATAAACCATTAATAAAAAATAAAAACGTTTTTTCAGGTATATTAAAAATTGATTCTATAATTCCCATATTATATATATATATTATATTAAACTTTGATTAAACTATCAAAATGATCGATATTATTTTTTGAAGTCCATAAAATATTAATACAATAATCATATTCTTGTCTTGTAGAATATAATAATTTGAATCTTGTAGATTTATTTAATTTATTATTAGTAATCCTACCCTTAATTATTTTTGATTTTTTTTTATCATATGATTGTACTCCATAAACATTTATATCAATATTATATATATTTGATAAAGCAATTAATTCAGGAATACCCCCCCATCTATCAACATCTAAATTGTCTTTACCTGAGTAAGTTTTATATCTTTCAATATAATCGTCAAAATTTTCTATTTGATGATTATTTAATACAATTTCTTTCATAGTCAAACAAAATAAATCTATTTTTTTGTCTTTATTCTCAATAATCCATTTAACAGCCTTAGATTGAATTACTTTTGAATTTAAGTTTTTTTTAATTTTTTGGGGGTTGGTTTTTTTTAATGATATTAGAAAACTGTTATAACAACAACTACCATCTTCACGACATTTAATTATATCGAAAATATCATTAGGATAAGTATTATTTATAAATTCTTCGTAGGACATTTAAGTAATATATATATAATAAATCAATTTTATCTCCTTTACTTAGTATTAATTTTTATAATTAAAAATAATATTTCTTAAATTTTAAATTTTAATATATATAATGACTGATTGGAAATTAAAATATTTAGAAATGAAATTAAAATAATGCTAAACAAGAAAAAGGTATCTACAGTTATCTAATAACTTATTGGGAAATGTACAACCTACTGTTCAAATACCACCACCAGTAGCTACAAAACCATGAAGATATACTTCTTGTGAAAATGTACAACCTAATACTCATTAAAGAAAAGTACCATCAGTACTTTCTACATCATTAGATAATTTAGTTAAAGAAGTAATTCCTATAGGTTCAATTAAGCAGTTAAATACTGATAAACATATACTTGGTGAGCCAGAATTTTTAATACGAATATTTCTATTAGTAAAAGTGGAAGGTATTTCACTTCAAATCATTATTGATGATGATACAAAAAAATTACATAATATTATTACCGAGGATAATTTTAAAAATAAAATACTTATTCCTCTATTAGAGGAACAGACTTATAATTATATAGTAGATAAAACAACATTACCACACGAGTTTAATATAATTGATTCTTTAAGAAAAATGTAAAAATATTTGGTTCATCTAATTTCTAAAATCTTCAATCATTTGAAAATGTGTTAAATTATACCCATTTTATAATACTATGTTTATATTTTTTATAAATTTATTTTTTCATCACTTAAATTTTATCTTTCTAACCTAATAAAATATTATTTATTTTTTTTTAAATCTATTAATTCTTAATTTACTTTATATTTAAATTCATAAAATTTTATATTTAATGCATATTTCATATGCAAATTAAATTGCATAATTATTTATAAAATTAATTATTATTAATTCATTATCTATAAGTTTATTAATAATTGTTTATATTAATTAATTTATTATAAATAAATGACATACTTTATGATACTTATTGCTACTTTATTATATAGTTTTATAAAAAATAATAAAAAATAATAAAACAATTTAATAATAAAATTGATTTATGTTTATATAATTTTTAATGAATAATACTAAAGAAGATAGCGAAACTACTACTGAATTTGTATCAATTTATCCTTGGGTATTATTACATAATAATAGACTTAATTTAATGATTTGTAAACCAAGTAATGATATTAAAAAAATGGAAACAGATAGTGAAGAATTAATATTAGATCAAATAGAAAAAAAAAAATTAAAACCATTTTTATTAGAAATTTTAGGTTATATTAGAAATAATTATATGAATTATACAAGTGGAACAGGAAAAATAGGATTTTTAAATAAAAATAATGATTATATATTTTTATTTACTATAGATAATAAAATAATTATACAACCTTCTAATCAAAATTCAAAAAATAAATCTATATCTTATATGTCAAAATTAATATTAAATTCACCTAATGGTGCTGGATTTGTTAATTTACATAATAATGAATACGGTGTATTAATTAATGAGGAAAATTAAATATTTTCTAAAAGTTTAATTTTAACATCATTACTAATATTAAGATACTTAATAATAAATTTTATATTTTCAATTTTAAAATTATCTTTATTATTAATTACGTAAGATAATAAAAAATTATTTATATTATTATTTGTTATATAACAATAATTATCAATATCTTCAAAATTATATTTTATTTTTTTATAAAGATTACTTTGATTATTTATATATATATTTCTAGGGTATTCAGTATTTGTAAATTTTTTATATAATTTTTTATTTAAATTATTAAATGTATAAGATATCATATTACATTGATACAATGATATATATTCAGTAAAATCATATTGGTATTCGTAGTAATATTTTTCAAAATCCTGTACTTGATTAACTTTTTTAGATATATTATATAATATATCTGGTAAATTCTTTTTATCAGTATTAGTATTATAAAAAATTTCATTAAAAGTATTATTATAAACTAAATTATTTAGTAAATTTTCACAATTACAAATTGTATCTTTAATACTAATATAATTATTCATTAATTGATTATATGAATTATATAAATTATAATCAATGTCTTTTGCATAAATAATATCATTAATACCATTTATATTTTTATTAAAATCTTTAATTAGTAAATATTCACTAATTATAATTAATTTTCTAATATCATATTGTGATTTTTTAATTATTTTTTTCTTTTCAAATATGTCAAGGTTTTTTTTTTCTATACTTAAAATATTATTTAAAATTTTTTCTAATAAAATATCATTTGGTTTATTTATTTTTAATTCAACTAAATATTTTTTAGGATAATGAACTACTTTATTATAATTTCCTACTATTATTATTGGATTTTTATTTATAAGTAAATATTTTATTATTTCATTTAAATCATTTTTGCTAAGATTATTGTTATCAACTTCATCAATAATATAACAATTTTTTTGTTTTTTAAATTTTAATAAATTTAATATATCATATGTTTTACTATTTTCTTTTAATTTTTCAATAAAATTATTTTTATTTTTAATACTATTAATACAAAAGTAATTAATATTATAATTTTTGTCTTTAAAATATAAATTTGCTAATATTGTTTTACCTGAACCAATTGGACCTTGAATATTTAAAACTATTTTATTATTTTTCTCAATACTATAAAACCAATCATTCATTTTTTTAATATAATTTTCAAATAAGTATAAATCCTTTAAATTTTTAGGTTTAATTTTTTCTATCCAATTATCCATTAATTATATAAAAAAAACAATTTTAAATACTTTTAATATTATATTTCTTTAATTTTATTTAACCAGGGGTCTTCTTTCTGTAAATTATCTTCTATACTATTTTGTTTAGCATTATTTTGTTTAGCATTATTTATTTTTTCTTGTTTCATATCAGCAAAATGTTGATTTTTTGCTTCTGTATTTTCATTATATTTTTTCATTAATTCATTTAATCCTTTTTCTTGATATTCCGCATCAATTTTATCCGAATCTGCTTGTGGTGGATCCCAAGGTAACCAATATCCAACTTGTCCTACAAAAACATTATGATTTTTATCAGTCTTTGATAAAATTTTTGCTCTGATATCTGCTTCTTTCTTAGATTCATATGTACCTCTTACTTTAATTCCTCTAATATTTGTTCTAAAATCATTCTCTTCATTAAATTTATCAGTCAAAATATCATTATTTGAATATTTAAAATCAAGAAATTTATCATTTACATTTTTATAATCAATATCCCCAATTAAATGTTTTAGTTTATCTTCATCTAATTCATATTCTTTACTTATTTTATTAATTAATTCCTTATTATTTTCTAATATAAATTTTTGTAGAAATTCATTTAAAACAAATATATCTTTTTGTTTTAAAATATTTTCAGGAGATAAAAATGATAAACATACATATTTTTGTCCATTAATAGGATCATCAACATGTAAAAAATCTTCATTTACTTCACTATCTGACATTAATAAAATATATTATAAATTAATCTTTAAGTCCTTAAAAATTAATAATAGAAAAAAAATGATTGTTAAACATAATTCAAATTATAAAATCTAGGTGTAAATTTAAATTATCTTTTTTTTAATTTATATATACATTCTTTTTCATTAGTATAAAATCTTCCTTCTCCTAAACCATTTGGATCATGTGCTTCAACTTGGCAACCTTCTTCATTACATACCCTCATACTTTTTTCAGGTAACATAGTATTCTCGTATGGACCACAAGTATAAAATTTATCTAAATTACTTAAACTATTTTTCATTATATTTTTTCCATTATTTTGTAAAAACATTCTATATTCAAAATTATTATTACTTTCCGTACTTACTCTATTTATATTTTCAGCATCAGAAGCAGGTCTATAATCAGTCATATATCTACCATCTAAAAGACATTGGTTATTTTCTTCACCATTCATTATATTATATATATATATATATATTTTTTTTTTATTTATATATTTTTATTTTAAATTATTTAACATTTAAAAAACATTTTTATTATAAGTATCTTTTCTTAAATTAGTTATTATTTATATATCCCAACCATTTAAATTTTTATTTTTTTTATTATTTTTAATTATATTTTGTATATTATTTGTTGATTGTAATAAACCACAATTATTTTGCAAATTTTCCAATATATTTTTAGATTTTTTAATATTAGATTTTTTTTTAATAATTGTTATTTCTTTTTTATCTTTTTCTTCTTCACCATCTGATTCTTGATCAGTTTTTTCTTCTTCACCATCTGATTCTTGATCAGTTTTTTCTTCTTCACCATCTGATTCTTGATCAGTTTTTTCTTCTTCACCATCTGTTTCTTGATCAGTTTTTTCTTCTTCACCATCTGTTTCTTGATCAGTTTTTTCTTCTTCACCATCTGTTTCTTGATCAGTTTTTTCTTCTTCACCATCTGATTCTTGATCAGTTTTTTCTTCTTCACCGTCTGTTTCTTGATCAGTTTTTTCTTCTTCACCATCTGATTCTTGATCAGTTTTTTCTTCTTCACCATCTGATTCTTGATCAGTTTTTTCTTCTTCATCATCTGATTCTTGATCAGTTTTTTCTTCTTCACCATCTGATTCTTGATCAGTTTTTCCTTCTTCCTCATCTACTTCTTTAATAGTTTTTTCCTCTTCACCATCTTCTTCTTTAATAGTTTTTTCCTCTTCACCATCTTCTTCTTTAATAGTTTTTTCCTCTTCACCATCTACTTCTTTAATAGTTTTTTCGGTATTTTCTTCTTCAATTTTATCTTTATTTTCAGTTTCATTATCTCCAACATCTTCGAGATGTTCAAAATCTTTAAAATTTTCATATTTAGTAGATTGTATTTTTTTTTGATATTCTTTCTCATCTACTATATTTTTATATTGAACTTCTGTTTCCTCTATAGCATCTATATTCTGATTACTTTCATTTGAATTCTGTTCTACATTTTTACTTAGGAAATTATAATTTTGTATATAGTTTTCATTTTCTGTTTCATCATCTGTTTCATTTGTTTCGTCTGTTTCATTTGTTTCATTTGTTTCATTTGTTTCATTTGTTTCATTTGTTTCATTTGTTTCATTTGTTTCATCTGTTTTTTTTAAAGTATTTTGTTGCATATTATACATTTCATTTTGTGGAAATAAATCTTTAATTTTATCAGTTATTTTATTATTTTCATGAAAGTTTTCATTTACTTCTGTAGTATTTAATGATTGTAAATTAATAATAGAATTTTTTAATAAATTAATTTCATTCCATAAATAATAAAGTATTCCACATATAATTAAAATAATAACAAGAATTATTAATTGTATCATTTATTAAATTAAATGAAATAATTAATAAATTTTAAACTTATTTAATTAAAATATATTATTAAAATAAATGAATAACTTATATTTATTATTTGACAAATTTAGTGATAATATTATTAAATGTAAAGAATTTGTAGATACTATAAAAATTATTGAAAAAACTCCAAATAATATTTATAATTTAAATAATAATATTGTTTTAAAGTATATAGACAGATATAAAAAAAATATAGAAATAGGTCCGTTTATTGATAAAACAATTGTTAACTATATAAATAATAATTTAATTTTTAAAGTATTATATGAATATAAGTATTATAATATAAAAATAATAATTAATATAGTTTGTACTAAACAAGATTTGCAAATTATTAATTATAAATATAAAAAATTAATATTAAGAGTTATAATGTTTATAGAATTAATTAAGGATAAATTTGACATCAATAAAGATTTAATAATAAATATATATTTAACAGATTTTAAGAAGGAATTAAATGATTGTTTATTTAAAAATAAAAATGTTATATTAAAAGCAAAAAATGTTAATAGTGGTTTTACAGATGGAAGAAGTATAACAATATATAGAAATGAAGAAAATCTAAAAGTATTAATCCATGAATTAATACATTTTTACAATATTGATATTATTAACAGACGAATAATATGTAATGAATGCAAAAAAAAATTTAATGTTGATAAAAAAACAAAAATAATTTTAAATGAAGGATTTGTAGAAACTTGGGCTAATATATTAAATTTATTATATATAATATTTGAGAATTATTTTAATAATAATTATAATTTACTATATAAAATAATAATTAATAAAGTAAGTTTATTTAATAAATTTATACAAATTTTAACAAAAGAAATTAATAAATCTTTAAAAACAACAGCTATAATATTATTAAATTATAAATTTAATAGTTTTGATGAATTTTTAATTAATAAAAATAAAATTAATAAATTAAAACAAGAAACATCAGTATTTTCTTATTATATAGCAAAAACATTATTTTTATATAATATTGAAAAATTTTTAGATTTATATTTTGATAAAACAATAAGTAAAGGGATATTTTTAAATAATTATAAAAAAGTATATTTAGTAGAATTATTAATATCAAATTCAAATAATATAAATTTTAAAAATAAATTAAATAAATACATGAAAAATATAAAAAAACAAAATGTTTGTTATATGAGTTTAAGAATGACTCATAAACCGGTCTATGGGTTAGGTTCTGATTTATAATGTTATATTTATATTAAATATCGTAGTTTTCGTATATAAAATTTATTACATTTTCTTTGTTTGAATTGAAAATACTATAATAATTAATTATATCTATTTTATTTATATTTGGAAAAATTTGATAGATTTCATTAATTTCATCATTAATTTCATAATTTAAATCTAATATTATACTATTATTTTCATTTACTTCTTGTTTTTCAGTTTCATTATCATATTCTAACTCACTAATTTCACTTGATGTAAGCATATTATTATAATCATCACTTGAAGATTCAGTATTATCTATTTCATCTTCTATATTATTTTGTAAATTATTTTGTAAATTATATTCAATTAATTTTTTAATAATTTTATCTGGTATACTAAATAAATTAATAAAAATATCTTCATTTTTTTTTATTATATTATACAATATTGAGGTGCTATTTTTTAATTCTTTTAAAAAAGATTCCAAATATATAGGACTTTCTTTTATTAAGTAAATAAAGGGTACAATTTCAGGGTAAATTTTTAAATATTTCAATTCTTTTTTATATTCATTTATATATATTTTATTTTCATCAATAATATTATTTTTTTTTGAAATTTTAAATATATTATTACTTTTATTAATTATTATAATAATATCATTTTTTTTTAATATATAATTATTATTTAGTATTATTCCTTTTGATATAAAAATATTATTGTCTATATTTATATTATATTTCGATTCTAATATAATTTTTAAATCATATAAATTTATATCTTTAAGTACTATATTAGTATCTTTAAATATAATTTGTTTTATTTCAATTTTTAAATTTATATTTTTATCATAAGAATTTATTAAACATATATTTTCTGACATTCAAATGAATTATATTTATTTACTAAATTAGTTTTATATAAGATTTATATAAATATTAAACAATATAAAATTGATTTATAATATGATAAATATATATTATGGAACCACTTACAATTTCAAAATTTAAAACAAAAAATATAAAATTTGGTAAAACAAACAATACGAATTTTGGAAATTTTACTGATATATTATATAATTATAATACAAATAAAACAAGTAAATTATATATTCAAACACCTAAATTATTATGTAAATTTGGCGTTAATAAAAATTATAATGATTCTACTGGTAAATTAAAAGATTATACTTTATCATTATATTTATACGATGAACAAGAATCACCAATCAAAATTAGCAAATTAAAACAAAAATTTCAAAAAATGGATATTAAAATTTTAAAATATGCTAAAAAAAATTGTAAAGAATGGTTAAGTAAAAATAATATAACGGATGAAGAACTTGATTGTATTTATTATAAAATGTTAAAATATAAATTTTTACCGGATTCAGAAGAGATTGATACTAGTAAACCACCATTTATTACGGTTAAATTAAAAAATTTTTGGAAATTAAGAACATCAGAAGGAGTAATTATAGAAGATGTTACAGAAGACAATATTTCTAAGTATATTAATAATAATTCTATTGTGAAAGTTATTATAGTTCCCACAATATGGTGTGTTGGTGATAGATTTGGTGTATCACAACAAGTAAGAGAAGTAATAATCTATGATCAAGGATGTGAATATAACAAAGATAACAAAGATAATAAAGATAACAAAGATAGTACTTTAGTACAAACTAAATTAGATGTATCTATGTTTACAAATAATACAAATAATACAAATAATTATGATATTAGTGATTCCGATTCTGATAATTATTCTGATTAAATATACCAATAAATCGAATTATCATTTTACTAAGTTATAAATATTCATTAGATTTTATCGTTAAAAATAATAATATAATTTATTTATAATTTTATATGGAATGTTATAAAAATATTATAAATAAATATCAAGAAACTGAAATATATAACCATTTAGAATTTTTTAAATCAACTGATAATTCTAATAATTTTATTTTTAATAAAATAGATAAAACATATACTGATATTGGTTCTTTATACTTAAAAAATATTTTATTACAACCTAATTTTGATATAGATACTTTAGAAAAAAAACAAATATTTATTAAAAATTTACAAAATAATTTATATTTTGAAAAAATAAATAATTTTTTAAAAGAAATTAAAATATTAGAACCGGACCTTAAATATATAATTAATGAAAAATATAAAACAAAAGAAATGCAAAAACTATTAGATAATATTTACTTTAAAAAAAATTTCTTAAAATTTATTAATAAAAAAACATTATTAATACATTTATTTACTTTATATACTAATTATATTTCACCCATATTTGATATTTGTAGTCCATTAACTACAATTATTTCTGCTTTTTATATGGTAAAAAAATACGGATTTAAATTAGATATTAATATGATTAGAATGTTTATAAAAATAATTTATAATACTTTAAATAATAAACAATTATTTTTTGTAGTATTATCAATTTTAGTATGGTTATCAATGTATATTTATTCTACGTACAAAAGTATTAAAAATTCCTTAAATAATATAAAAATAATAAATTATATAAAAAATATTATTATTTCTATATCAAAAATTGTATATTACACAGAAGAAATTTCTATATATTTAAATTATGAATTAAAAAAAAATGATTTTATAAAACATTATAGTGTTTATGAAAATTTTAAAATTATTTCATTAGGAAATATTTTAACAGATTTTTTATATATCGCAGAGAATAAACATAAATTATATAATCATATTAAATTTTTAGGTTTTATAGATTCGCAAATTTCTATAGTTCTTTTACATAAGTCAACACATTTATCATATTCTAATTTTATTAAATCGGATAAACCATTAATTAAAGCTCATAATATTTTTCATCCACTTCTTAATAATAATATTCCTAATTCAATTACAATTGATAAATACAATAATATACTTATTACTGGTAATAATGCTGCTGGTAAATCAATATTTATGAAATCATTAATTATATCTATATTATTATCACAAACTTTAACAGTATCATTTACTGAAAATATACAATTTACACCTTTTAATTTAATTAATACTCATATTAATATTCCAGATTGTAGTGGTAAGGAATCCCTTTTTCAAGCAGAATTAAATAGATTAATAAATGTTTATAAACAAATTAAAAATAATAAAAGTAAATTTAGTTTATTAGTTGTTGATGAATTATTTTCTTCCACAAATCCAAAGGAAGCAATTTCAGCAAGTTTTAGTATATGTAAAAATTTAAGTAAGTTTAAGAATTCAATAAATATTGTAACAACACATTATGATTATTTAACTAAACTTAATAAATATAATTGGATTAATTACTATTTTCAAGGTTCTGTTATGGATAATAATATATCTTATGATTATAAAATTAAAGAAGGTAAATGTAATAGTCATATTGCACTTAAAATTTTAGAAAAAAAAATTAATGATAAAAAAATTGTTGCTGATGCTAAAAAAATTTTTAAAAAATTGAAAATTTAAAAAAAATAGTTATAATAACCCTATAAAATGTAATAAAATAAATCCAATTATATTTTTTATTTTATTACAAATTTTTTATATCTTCTGTTTTATTTCAAGTAGAGGTGTACGTTTTTCTGAATTATTTTTCAAACTATCAATAAAAATTTTTGATTTTTTCATTCTATTAGCTACTTCTACATCAGAATTTGTTCTATTTAAAACATTTCGATTTGGTTCAGTAATAGAACATTCAATAGTATTATTAGATTTTTTAATTAAAATTATATCAAATACTCTTTCAAAACATCCATTATCATCTATGAGTTGGAGAACTTTTGCTCTGTCTATTAAAAATTCTCTAAATGTTAATATAATATCTGATTCAAAAACTGATAGTAAATCATCAGTAGTAGTAAAATTTGTTTCTGGCAAAGGGAGCGTGTTATCAATATTTTGAAATCTTTCACATAGCATTTCTTCTTCATTTAAAGTTGTATTTGTACCACCAATTAATTTATTTTTAGTATTAATATATTTTTTATTAATAGATTCTAATTTTTTTTGTATATTTATAGGACAAATTTTTTTCTTATAAATATACAAAAAAAATTAGAATCTATTAATAAAAAATAAATTAAACAAAAAGCAAATTAAAAAGAATTTATAATTAGTAAGTATTATAAGTTAGTAAGTATTATAAATTAAATACTCAAAGATGGAAAGATAGAAGAAATATAAAACAAGTATAAAATATTTAATATGGTTAAAACTTCAACCAATATAAAAAAATAAAACATAATTATTTAATAACTTTCTATAATATCAATTTTTTTAAATTGACAATTAATACTATTTAGTTCTTTATTTTTTTTAAAACTTTCTTCTTTGCATTTTGCTAGATTACAACAATTATGACTTTCTGGAATTCTATGTTCTTGACAAAAATCTAAATCACACCATTTACAATGTCCAACTATTAAAACAATTCTTCCTTTACAACCTTTTACATTACATCTATTTTTTTTTTTTTTTTTTTTTTTTTATTTTTTTTTTTTTTTTTAAAATATTTTTTATTTTTTTCTTTTTTTATTTTTTTTTTTTTTTTTTTTTTTTTTTTTTTTAAGGTTAGGTTGTTGATTGTCTGTATTATTTTTAGTTGAAGTATCCATTATATATAATTATAATAGTAAATCAATTTTATATATTGAAATATTTTAGTAAAGTTTAAAAATTGGATATTTTTTACAATTTAATAATTCATTAATTTCTTTTTTAAGATTTTGATTTGCTCTTTGTAGATTTCCTATAATTTTATTTTTTTTTTTTAATTTATCTCTATAATTAATTTCTGCATCATACTTTTCTAAATACAATTTAGAATGTATAATAGCATCGTAAATTTTATGTTTTTTTTTTATATATATATTTATAAATAATATTCTAAGTATATACTTATGGAATTAATTAATTAATCGTGATATTGAATATTGGTTAATTATATATTTTTTTTTAATATACGAATTAAGTACTATATTTTTTTAATAATAGATTATTTTAAAATTTAATATACTTAAAAAATATTTAATGCTTAAATTTTCATAACATAAAATCATATAGAATATTATATAATTTATTTTTTATAAATTAAATTAATTAAATTTAAATAAAAATATTATATATTTATATATAAATGAATGAATTAAATGCTTATTTAATGAATTTTTTATTATTATGTCTATGTTTATTAATAGGATATTGTTTAATTAATTTTTATGATAATGAAGAATATTTTAAAAAAAGTAAAAAAAATATTACATTGAAAAATATATTATTTGGAGGTAATAATAAAAAAATTAAAAACGCTCGAGGGGGAATTCGTCGTGAGGGATTCGTGCCGGTCGACAATAAACGCGACCGTCTCGCAAAATTACCTGAATTAAAACTTTTTTATGCAGAATGGTGCGGTCATTGTAGAAGATTTAAAAAAGAAAAAGGAGTATGGGAAAAATTAAAAAAAAATTCAAAATATAAAAATAAACTAAAATTTACTGAAATTGATTGTGAAGAAAATAAAACAGCTGCTTTACAAAATGATATAGAAGGTTTTCCTACGTTAATTTTATTTACTAAAGAAAATAAAATTGTATATAATGGCGATAGAACTCAAAAGGATATATTAAATTTTCTAAGAAAACATATTAATTTCTCTGGGGGTTCTAAAAAAACATTAATAAGATAATATTTTATATATAAAATATTAATTATATATATATATATAAAATGAATAATAATGTTTTAATAGAAACTACAGAAGGTGGTGAATGGTATGATCTTGACTATACTGATAATAGAAGTGTATCTAAACAAATAAATATTAATAATTTTTGTGAAACAACAAATTTAGATAAAAATATTCTTAAGATTAATAATTCTCCACATAATTCTCCATATAATTCTCCACATAATTCTCCACATAATTCTCAACGTAATTCTCCACATAATTCTCAACGTAATTCTCCACATAATTCTCAACGTAATTCCCAACATAGTTCATCATATAATTCTCATGATGATGATACACATTATGATTCCGATAATAATTTTAAAGGTAATTTACAAAATAATGTATATAATGAACTTAATGATAATTTTTATAAGGAAAATTCACGAGAATTATTTACAGTTTTATATCCTCATATTACTTATAAATGTAAAAATAAAATTATAAATGATAAGAAGAATAAGGAAATTATAAGTAATAAACAAAAGTATGTACATCAAGAACAAAAAAAAGAAATTAAAAATAAAATAATAAATAAAATAATAAATGAAACAATAAATGAAACAATAAATGAAACAATAAATAAAACAAAAAATGAAACAAAAAATGAAATAAAAAATGAAACAAAATTAACTGATTTAAATTTAAATGATAAAGATGATAAAAAATATGAGAATATAATTAATGATAAAATTGAAAAACTTATAAAAAAAAAAAGCGTACAAGGATATATTAAATATAAAAAAAAATATAATAAAATTAGTTCACAATTAAAAAGTTATTATAAAATTTAAAATATTATATATTATTTAATTTTTATTAATGACTTAAAAAAATATCACTATAATTAATATAATGAATGTAATTGAAACTAATTCTGAAAATGATACTGAATCTTACCTAAATGAAGAAAATAATGATAATAATTCACCAGTCTCTAGTGGAGAAGATAATGAATCTAATTCCGATATAGAACAAAGTAGTGAAGAAATTAATGTTATGGAAGAACAAAAGAAAATAATGAAAAATTATGTAAGCGAGTATTGTAAATTAGATGATGAAATAAAACAATTAAAAGGTGGAATTAAAGAAAGAGATAAGAGATTAAAAGAATTAAAAGCTTTAATTAGTGGTTTTATGTCAAATAATAGTGTTGATTTTTTCAATTTACAAACAGGGGGGTCATTAAATTATAAAGAAACGATGAAATATAAATCTTTAAATAAAACACAAACATTGGAATTATATACTATGTTTCTTGGGGATTCTGAAAAAGCACAAAAATTATTAAATTTTTTAAAAACTAATAGAGAAAAAATTCCTAATACAAATTTATTAAGAAAAAAAAATTAAAATTATTCACTCAAAAATATTTTTACACATATAATGCATATTTATTAAAAATAAATCACATATCATTAATACATATTGTGATATCATAGTTATTAATATGCAAGTATATAATGAATTATCATCGTAATCATTATGTAATACATTTGCTAATGTTCCAGATGATAATATACAATTTATACAACTATTAAATGATAATAATTCAATAGTATAATCCTTTTTAGATTTTTGTATAAATATACTATAATTTGTAATATTTGTAACTATTATAGATACTAATAAATTATACCATAGTAAATTTATATTATCATATTCCAATCCTAATACAACTATTCCATAAACAGATAATATACTATAAAAAAATATACCAACACTATATAGTAAACTCATATAACATGTACAAGATGCTAAACAGTATTTATCATCTATATTTGTTATTAACTTTTGAACCATAATATAAATTATAATTATTTTTCTAAATAAACAAATATTTAAATAAATAAATGTTTAAATTACAAAATTGATTTATTTATATACAATTATTTATATAATGGATAATATTATTAATAATTTATATACTTACGATAAAAATCTGTTTATTTCAAAAATTTATGAACCATGGATTACAAATCTAAAAAAAAAAGCAAGTAGTAAAATTAAATTATTACAGTATTGTTATTGGTGTGATAGTGATAGTTATTTTGATTATTATTCTTATGGTATGTGTATAGATTGTTGTAATTATTTTGAATATAATGAATTTTCAACGCAAATTGATGATATTATCTAAATATAGTAATACAACTTGAAAATTACAACTATTATATATAATATTTATATAAGTAATATTTTGTTTTTTTTTATAAAATTTATTTATACAATATTTTTATAAAAATCCAGTTAAACATTTAAATAAAAATATCCTAAATTAACATTTAAAATAAATATTTCCAATCCTCGTACTCTAATATTTGGTATTTATTGATTATTCAAATAATTTGGGAAAGGAGAGGTAAAACTTTTAATTATTTTTCGTATTAAATAAGTAATTGATAATTATGATTTATGTTTAAATAATAATTTTATTAATTGCAAATTAAGTTGCAATCATACAATATGCATAAATGTTTATTATTAGATGAACCTAATTGTTGTTTATTCAAAAAAATATAAAAAATAATATAAAAAAATAATTACCAGACATTTTATTAAAAATTACTCAAATTAATTTAATAGAAATTTAATAGAAATTTAATAGAAATTTAATAGAAATTTAATAGAAATTTAATGGTTTAATAATAAAATAATATATAATATATATGTTAAACCTTGAATTATTCACTTTAGTTGATTATGAATTTAGAGCTTTAATTAGAAGTACTTTTGAACGATTTATTGAAGTGTATTTTACAAAAAAATATAATAAGTATTTAGAATCATTACTTAAGGTGTCTATTAGACTAATTTCATCTTTATTAGCAATTAAAATTTTTTCAATCATAAAAGATAATTTTGAAATTAGAAAATATACATCATATATTTTAGTAATTATTTTTATATATTTTGTATATGATGAATATAATAATAATTAAATTTATTTTAATTAATAATTTCACCAAGGTAATTATTTTCTAAATCATAATTTGGAGGACTATAATGTTTTACATATTTATTATAATATGTTTTATTAGTTAATAATTTATCATATAAATTAATTAAATTTTGTAAATCAATATTTTTTAAATCATACTCATCTAAAAAATTATAATTTTTATTACATTCAAAAATATCAGTTTCAATAATTTTTGTTAAATTACAAAAGTAATTATTATAATTTAAAATATTATTTTTATAGTAATAAACTCTAAAACTTGGAAAATCATTATCTGTGTATATGCTAGGATTTATAATTCCGAAGTTAACAAAATCATTATTTTTTTTGTAAAGTAGAAATCGATCAGTATGAGAGTGTCCATTTAAATTAAGTAGAATAGTATCATTATATGTAGATAAAATTTTAGATAAATTATCATTCATATAAGAATTTGATTCACTTCCATATAAAGGAATATGATTTAAAAAAATTACTTTTTTATTATTTTTTTTAACATCTTTAAAAATATTTTTTAACCAAATCATTTGATAATTTGTTTGTTTAATATCTTTTTCAGTTGAATTTACTTGAAAAAAATTATTAGTATCATAATAAAGACTATTAAATGCTATTATTTTTATATTTTTATTTAAATCTAATGAATAATAACCAAAATTCGTAAGATTATTATCAGAAACCCATTTTTTCCATTTTTTAGTTGTTTTCTTTAAAAATTTTTTATAGTATAATGGCCATGCTTGATCTACATTAGGTGAAGCATCGTGGTTCCCTATTACATTATACACTGCTTTAGTAGGAAAATATTTATCAATAGTATCACTAACAAAATTAATTGACTCTTCATTATCATTTGAAAATACCTGGTCTATATCTTTATGACTTCCACTATCGCCTGTATTAATTATGAAATCAAAATTTAAATTATTTTTAGTCCAATTCATAATCGAATCAAAAAGTAAAGGAGGAATATCATTATTTAAATCACCCCATATACTACAAGGATGAGAACCATTAATTGGAATATCTAATTTTCTACAGCACATTGTTCCTAATTTGCTAAATTCAACACATTTAGAAGCTGAACTAGGATGGTATTTTATATCTAAATGAATGTCTGTTACATGCAAAAAACTAAATGCATATGAATATATTAAATTTATTAAAAAAAGTAGAATTATATTTTTCATTAATTTACAATGTATCTATACTTTTATATAGTTTAATGTTTTTCATTACAATGTTTTAATAATTCTAATTTATTTGAAAAACACTCTGTTGATAATATACAATTTTTATGCAAACACCATAAATATTTTTTTTTAAGTGGTAAATAAATTGAACCCAATTTATACTTTATAGTAGGTTTTTTATACTTTAATAATTTTTTATCTGAACCTGTATATTTAAATAACATAATTTTAATTATAAATATATTTTTATATGCTTAATGAATTAAATAGTATATATTAAATAAAATTGAATTACTAATTAATAAATATTTAATAAAAAAATATATAATTATAATATAGATGTACCCAATTGACAACTTACCACCTATTCAATGTAATTATGATAATGGTTACGCAAGATTATACTTAGAAAATGATAATTCATATTCAAATGAAAATGCACATTCAAATTTGACAGGAGAATTATCTGGATTTTCTGGAATAGAAAATGGAGCATTACTAAATAGTAATTCTGGTAAAGTTATTGATGAGATTAATGCTGCTGCTAATACTACTAATAATTCTATTGTGGTTAATGATAATAATATTTATAATGTAACTAATAATATAAATTTTAGTAATGCTGCTAATAGTATAAATAATGCAAATATTAATGCCAATAAATCAAATAATAGTGCTAATAATGCTGTTAATAATGCTATTAATGATCCTAATAATATAGTTGCTAATAATTTAGCAAATGATTCATTGAATGTATCCAATCAAGCTATTAAAACAGTTAAAATAGCTAATGTAGCTCTTAATGAAGTAGCTAATATAATTAATAATAAAACTAATAACACATCTAATGCTGAGGAAGCAATTAATGAAGTAGTAGATTCTGCTAAAAATGTTTTAGAGAAAGCAAAGAATACTAATAATAAATCAATAAATTTTGTCGATAAACCTAATAATAGTTCAGTTGATACAAATGTAGCGCGTAATTGTTGTGATGCAGCGAATACTGCAACTGATTGTGCTAATAATTGTATTAAAGCAGTAAATGACCTTATAAATTCTATAAATAATACTGAAAAAATGATTGGTGGTAATTCTACAAAGGATTTATTAAATGAAATTGATAATATTATTTCTTCTAATTCAAGTAATTTATCAAATGAAATTGATAATATTATTTCTTCTAATTCAAGTAATTTATCAAATGAAATTGATAATATTACTTATTCTAATCCAAGTAATCCAAGTAATTCAAATAACCCAAATAATCTGGTTAATCCAAGTAATCCAAGTAATTCAAATAACCCAAATAATCTGGTTAATCCAAGTAATCCAAGTAATCCAAATAACCCAAATAATCTGGTTAATCCAAGTAATCCAAGTAATCCAAATAACCCAAATAATCTGGTTTATCCAAGTAATCCAAGTAATTCAAATAACCCAAATAATCTGGTTAATCCAAGTAATCCAAGTAATTCAAATAACCCAAATAATCTGGTTAATCCAAGTAATCCAAGTAATCCAAGTAATTCAAGTAATCCAAGTAATTCAAATAACCCAAATAATCTGGTTAATCCAAGTAATCCAAGTAATCCAAGTAATTCAAGTAATCCAAGTAATCCAAATAACCCAAATAATCTGGTTTATCCAAGTAATCCAAGTAATTCAAATAACCCAAATAATCTGGTTAATCCAAGTAATCCAAGTAATTCAAATAACCCAAATAATCTGGTTAATCCAAGTAATCCAAGTAATCCAAGTAATTCAAGTAATCCAAGTAATTCAAATAACCCAAATAATCTGGTTAATCCAAGTAATCCAAGTAAT
>Ga0228642_1000113_pt1 | contig 34969 bp, 35 predicted proteins | sample 53DmetaG_FD_190071 | JGI IMG/M metagenome (GOLD analysis project Ga0228642, IMG submission 190071) | Seawater microbial communities from Monterey Bay, California, United States - 53D | ecosystem: Environmental > Aquatic > Marine > Coastal | place: USA: California | collected 2016-09-29
AAAATAAGACTGTTCTCCAGAATTTATTAATTCTTCTACTTGTTCTTTTAAATTATTATTTTCATCGTTAATTAGTTGAATTTGTTTCTTTAATTTATCATTTTCAATATTATTTTTATTAAAATAAGACTGTTCTCCAGAATTTATTAATTCTTCTACTTGTTCTTTTAAATTATTATTTTCATCGTTAATTAGTTGAATTTGTTTCTTTAATTTATCATTTTCAATATTATTTTTATTAAAATAAAACTGTTCTATAGAATTTTGTAAATTTTCAATATTATTTTTATTAAAACAAGATTGGTCTTTAGAATTTAATAAATGTTCTACTTGTTCTTTTAATTTATTATTTTCATTAATGTAAGATAATTGTTTCATAGAATTTTGTAAATTTTCTATTTCTTTATTATTATTATTTTTTTTATTTTTTCTATTAGTTTTTCTTTTTTTATTAGTTTTTCTTTTTTTATTAGTTTTTCGTTTTCTATTAGTTTTTCGTTTTCTATTAGTTTTTCGTTTTCTATTAGTTTTTCGTTTTCTATTAGTTTTTCGTTTTCTATTAGTTTTTCGTTTTATATTAGTTTTTCGTTTTATATTAGTTTTTCGTTTTCTATTAGTTTTTGAATGGCAATGTTTATGAGAGTGACATTTTATATTTTTTCTATGACCTCCAAAAGTTATATAATATTCATTATCCAACATTAATATATTATAATATAATAAAATAATAAATATGATATTAATTAAATTAAATATTACATTTACATTGACATACATATTTAGATTTTAATAAATTAACTAATTCATGAAATCCACCATTTATAATAATATAAATTTTATTATTAAAACCATTTTTATGTAATAGTTTTGCTGCTTCATAAGCTCGTTCACCACTATTACAATATATAATTAACTCAAATTGCTTATTATTTTTGATATGTTTCAAAAATATAGTATTGATTAAATTTTCATAATTATCAATAAATGAATATAATAGTAAAGCGTTGCATAAATGACCTTGATTAATTTCATATTTAGTTCTTACATCAATTGCAATAGTATTTTTTGAATTTAATTTATTTTGAATAATATTTTTATCTTTTACAACATCATATTGAATTCTTAAATAATCACATCTTTTACCACCAATTAGTTTATTTGCATTTTTACTATAATTAATTATTAATATTAAAATTAATATAATAAAAAATAGATACATATATTAATATATACTATTTTTTTATTATTTAAAGAGTAGTAGTATTTATATATATATATATATATATTAAATGTGTGAAACAGAAGGAAAAAAGTATAAAAATAATTATAATAATATTAAGTTAACGGATGAAATAATTAAAAAATATGATAAAAAATTAGATAGTGATAGATTAAGATATCTGTTTGATATAATGAGTAAATATGATTGTAATGTTAAATTAGATAAATCTGTGTTTGGAACTAAAGATAAACAACCAATATTATTTATGGATTTAAAATGTTACGAAGATGAAAAATTTTATGATAGATTAAGATTTGAACCGCAAGATATAGAACCTGAATTCTTGATAATATTAATGATAAAGTATTTATTAGAGCATAGTCATTATAATAATTATTGGACAAGGAAAAAAATATCTAATCCAAATATAGATAAAGATTATGTAACAGTAATAGCAAGAAGTACAACATTTGGATATGAATTACTAACTAACCCAGAAAAAAATTTAAAAAATGATATAAGATATGGAATATTATTAATAAATGTTAAAAGAAGTAATAGTATTAATTTTTTATTAGAAAATTTAGAGGAAAATTTTAATAAGGATGAATTATCAAGTTATCAAATAATTTCTGATAATTTATTTTTAGTATCTAATATAATAAATTATAATTTAGAATATAAATTTATTCATCATAAGTATAGAGATAGTGATGATAATATTATAGTGGATAATTAAATTATATCATTACTTAAAATTGATTTATTTAACAAATATACTATATTAAAATGGAACCAAAAATATATTCATATACTAAACCATATTTAATATTATATTTTTCTAAAAAATATTTTGGAGTAAATTATGGATTAATAGAATTATTAAATAATTGTGATAGTAAAGATGAATTTATGTATAAATTTAAATATTATATAAAAGGTGTATTTATAAATGATAAATTTAAGAAAAAAATTATAGATTTTATTAATTTAAATACTAAAATTAGAACATTACTAAAAAAAATAATTAATAAAAAAAGAAGTAAAATAATACCATTTAGTAATGATACAGATATAATGAGTTTTGATACTATAGATGAAGTTGAAAAAAATGATATATATAATATATATGATTATGATGAAAAAAAAAAATATTGGTTTAAAACAGATACATTAGTAAAATTAATTAATGCAGCATTAATTAATAGTGATAATATTAGCGATATTAATAGTATAAAACCATATAATCCATATAATAGGAAAGAATTTAATTTATACGAAATAAATAAAATTTATAAATATTTAAGTGAAAAAAATAAATTACCAATTTTATTACATTTATACAAAAATTCTAATTATAATATAGACGATTTTAAATTTGTAAATAATACATTTTTATATGATTATATAATTCAAAATATTAATGATGAAAATAAGGAAATTATAATGGAATATTTTGAACAAATGTGTGGGTTTTATAATATTAATTTTAATAATTTTAATTTTATAAAAGAAAATTTTGATAAATATCATATAAAATTAAGAGAATTAGTTAGAATAAATAATCATACTAAATTTAGAAATAAACCTGTAAAAAAATTAATTATATTATTTTTAGATGATATTAATAAGGATTTTTTAGATAGTATAGAAGATGAAAATAAATCTGAGTTACTAGATTATCGTTCCCAAGTTTTTATAAATTTAATAGATGAGGGGAATGTTCAAAGATTGGGTCTAAATCAGGATGAACATTTAAATAATTTATCGTGGATATTAGACCCTATTCAATCATTAGTTCCTATTCCACCATATGAACCAATAGAGGAACAATTAATAGACCAAACTCTAATATTAGAGGACAACTCAATTGAATTTACAACTGTTGTTGCGCAATACATTGAAGAAGATGAAGAAGATGAAGAAGATGAAGAAGATAGTAATGACTTTCTAAATATCGAAAGTAATGATACAAAAGAGGTATTAGGACCTATTATATATAATAAAAATTGGGATTATAGATTAGTTTGTGACAATAATACAATATATTTATACAGAAATAAAAAAAAAATTGAAAAATTAGATGATGTTGATGATGATGAAATTAAAGAATTTTGTAGAAGATTAAGTAATATGAAAATTAATGATGAAATAAGTATATGTGAAGAAGAAGTATAAAATATAATCTTCAACATTTACTATATGAAAAGTACCAATAATTTTTTTATTAATAAATTCTATTTCTGATTTTTGAATTATTTCATAATTATTGTCTTAAATTAACATAATTCAATTAAACATAATGCTAAAACAGAATAATTAAATAAATCTAAAAATGTATCATCAATATTTTCATCAATTACCTCAGGTGTTTTATTTTTTTGTTTTAAATTACTTATTCTATTAATTTTATCACATATTCTTACTAATATACCTATTACACCAAAATCTAGAAAGGCATTTCCATAATCCTCATTTTTTTTTCTAAAAATATTTCTACATCTTAATATTGTTTTATTATTACTTGTTTCTACATCACAAAAATAAAATAATGATAACCAACATATTCTATATAAAATATTTGTAATATTTTTATCAAGAATTTTAATTTGAAAATTTGTTTTTTCAGTACTATGTAATATTTCATTTTTTATTTGTAATAATTCTTCTAAAGTACCTGTTTCTAATACAATTTTATTTTTAAGTATATTTAAACTAATTTTATCATATTCTATTAACCAATCTTCGGTTTTCATTAATTTGAGTAATGACATTATATTATATATAAATATAAAACAAATTTTAAGTATTTATAATATAATAAATTTATGTTTAAAAATAATTTAAACTATTTTTTTTTTAAAAATATAACTATACTAATTTATTGCATAAAAATAAAAAATAATTTAACTAGTATTTTATCTAAAATTAATAATATTAAATTGTTAGTATAGTATAAGTAGTAGTAATATTATTATTAGTTGTATGGTAGGTTTCAAAAGGAATATTTTTATCTTGAAACATCTTTCTATGATAACATTTACCACAATAATGTAGACCTGTGTGAGTACATTTAGTATGATTGATATATACAAGAGAACTATCTATTTCTTTATAACTTTCCATTTAAATTATCAACTTTTTTTAAATCAATTTTATATGCATAATTTTTTTATATGAAAAAGTTAATAATAATAATGTATGTTTATTATTATTATATTTAAACTTTCAAATGTTTTTGACTAATATATAAATTTCTATACATAGAAAAAGGACACCGTGTTACCAAATATAAATTATTAAATATTTATATTTATTTTTATTTAATTTAATTCCTTTGTGACACCAATATAAATTTACACCCTCGGAAATTTAAAATTGGACAAAATATATTATAATAATATGAATAAACATAAAACCGAAGATTACAAAATTAGTGCCCTTAAATATTATCTTAAAAGTAAAATCATTATGGTTCAGGTATGTGAAATTTTGAATGTAAAAAATAATCACTACCAACATGGATAAATAGATATAAAACAGATATAAAACAGATATAAAACAGATAATGAATTTATAATTATATTTGTATTTGTATAAATTTTTAATTTTTAATTTTTAATATTAATATTATTTATACTACTCATTAATATTTATAATATAAATTATTTATAAATATTAATTTAAATTATATCATTTGTTTACTTTATCCACTACACATTACACAGTCAGTCTCTTCTTCATAATTTTGTTTACTATCTAATTTTAAATTAGCATCAACTGTGAATTTCTGATTGGATTTCGGCAAAGATCTTAGATAATAAATACCAGTTTTTAATCCTTTTTTCCATGCATAAAAATGCATAGATGTTAAGTTTTCATAATCAGGTTCCTTTATAAATAAATTCAAAGATTGTGACTGACAAATATATGCACCTCTATCAGCACTTTGGTCAATTAAAGCTTTATTACTTAAATCCCATACATTTTTATAAATATTTTTTATGAATTTTGGAATTTCTGGGATTTCTTGTATACTACCTTCCGTTAAGAGTAATTTATCTTTAATATCTGTGTTCCAACATTTATTGATTTGTAATTCTCTTTGTAACTCTTTATTTATGACTATAAATGTGCCACCCAAAGTGGAACGACTATATAAGTAGCTAGTAGCAGGTTCAATTGCCTCGGTGTTCCCTAGAATTTGCCCAGTCGATGCTGTAGGCATGCATGATAATAGTAGGGAATTAAATAAACCATTTTGAATAATTTTATTTTTTAAGTCTTGCCAATCAAATTTAATTGTTTGATTAATACATTGAACTTCATTAATTGGCTGTTGTTTCCATAAATCAAATTGGAGTTGCCCCTTAGAAGCGGGACTTCCATCAAATGTTTCATAAGGTCCATATTTAGTAGAAATTCTATTAGATTCTGTTAAAGAGGAATGATAAATAGTAGCAAAAATTTGTTTATTTAATTGTGCTGCTTCTTCAGAGTCAAAAGGAATACGCATTTTATTATAAACATCAGCTAATCCTTGAACTCCAAGACCAAGTGGTCTATGTCTTTTATTTGATAATTCACATTCAGGTACAGGATAATAATTTAAATCAACAATTTTATTTAAATTTTTGATTAGAACTTTTGTAACTTCAATTAATTTTGTAAAATTAAATTTAGGACTAATAAATTTTATAAAATCTTCAAATCCACCTACATATTCATCGTTATTAATAAAAATTTGAGGAACACTACTAATAGTTTTATTATATTTTGAACTTAATTCAGTATAAAGTTTTTTTCTTTCTTCTGTATCATTAACATTACAATAATCAAAAGGAATATTATAATATTTTAAATAATTTTTAGTATATTCACAATAAGAACATCCATCTTTCGTAATGATATTAACATTTTTGATTGTAGAATAATCAATTTCTTCAACAAATCTTGGCAATCCAATGGATGCTAAAGTACAACAAGCATATTCTTTATCATCGGAGTATTCATATATTTCACAACATAAATTACTGGATTTAATAGTACCATAATTTTTTTGATTAGATTTAAAATTAGCACTACATTTATATGACATATATGGTGTTCCTGTTTCAATTTGTGATGTTAAAATAGCAAACCATATTTCCCTTGCTGGAACAGTATTAATAGCTTTACCTTCATTTTCATATTTTAAATATAAATCTTTGTATTCTTGTGAATACGCGTCCGATAAACCAGATGTTTCATGAGGACAAAATAAACTCCATTGTTCATTATTTTCTACACGTTCCATAAATAGGTCACTAATCCAAACTGCATAAAATAAATCCCTTGCTCTCTCTTCTTCAGCACCAGTATTTTTTTTTAGATTTAGGAAGGCAAGAATATCTGGATGATGTGGTTCTAAATAAATAGCAAATGAACCTAATCTTTTACCACCTTGATTAACATGTCTTGCTGTTTGATTTAATGTTCTTAATAAAGGAACAATACCAGAACTTTTACCATTAGTACCATAAATATGAGCTCCTTTACCTCTTATATCATGCATATGAATTCCGATACCACCAGCCCATTTACTAATTTTAGCACAATCAGAAATACATTTATACATTCCATCAATAGAATCTCCCATTCCAAGAAGGAAACAAGATAGTAATTGTGGTCTTTTAGTTCCAGCATTAAATAATGTAGGAGATGCATGTACGAAGTATTTATTAGACATTAATTTATATGTCATAATAACTTCATCAATATCATTTTTATGAATTCCAAGAGATACTCGAAGTAGTAAATCCTGTATTCTTTCAATTACAACTCCATTAATTTTAGATAAGTAGGATTTTTCAAGTGTTTTAAAAGCAAAGAAGTCAAAATTAAAATCTTTTGAATAATTAATTGTATTTTCCAGTATATTAGAATTATTTAAGTAAATATTATAAATTTCCTCTGTAATATTACCATTATCAAGTAATAATTTTAATTTATCACCAAAATTATTAAATGTATTTTTTTGATTATTAGAGATTATAATTCTGGAAGCTAAATAACTATATTCAATATGTTCCGTAGATTTAGAAGAACATATACCTGCTGATAATTCATCTAATTGTGATGTATGTATTCCATTATAAATTTGAGATATTACAACTTTACAAATTTCAACAGGTTGGACGAATACTAGCAAAGGTTCAATTAAACATAGTTTTTCTACTCTTGATAAAATCTTATCAAAAGATATTTTTTCCGGTGTGCCATTTCTCTTAACAACTTCCATAATATTCATTATATATATTTTTATTTAAATAAATCAATTTTAAGTAATGTATATTTATATTATATTTTATATTATATTTTATATAATGATTCAATAATATTATCAAAATTGTTTATAGTATTATTATTTTGTATTATAATATTTTCAATTATTAATTTTTCCTTTATAAATTCATCAATAATTTTTGATGAGGAAGAATGGTTTATAGTCCAATTTTTCATACAAATTTTGAATTCATTTTTAATAGTATTATTATATTGTATCAATTCTTGTTTTTGTTTTTTTAAATTATTAATTTTATTTTTATTAAATTTATCTTTATCATTTATATAAATTCTACTATATTTTGAATTATTATTAATAAAAATAATACCAATATTATTTATATAAATATCCTTCATAATTTATTTATCTAAAAAAATTCTATTATATTTTGAATTATTATTAATAAAAATAATACCAATATTATTTATATTATTTATATTAATATACTTAATCACTTATTTATTTAAAAATATTTAAAGTTAATTTATATATACTAAATAATGTCACATAAAAAAGATAATATTCTTGAAGTATTCGATACAATGGAATTAGAAGATATACAACGTAAGGTAATTAAATTAAGATATGGTACTGAATTAACTAGCTTATGTAGTAAAGCAAAAAGGGCTACAAGTATTTATACATCTATAACAATAATATTTACAACTTTAAGTATAATATTACCAGGTTTATTAAGTATTCAGAAATCAAGTCCATCATTAGAAAATCCAATTTATTGGACTTCATGGGGTATAAGTTTATTATTAACATTATTACAAGGTTATACAAAATTATTTAAAATTGATAGAAATTTTTACTTTTATAATTTTAATTATGAAAGATTTATAAGCGAAGGTTGGAATTATATTCATTTAGGTGGTAGGTACAATACAAAAGATACGCATAAAGGAGCATATAAAAGATTTATGAGAAATATTGAAAGAATGAAATTAGAGAATGTAAATCTTGAATACACAGACGTAAAAGATTCGGATGAAGTAACAAAAAAAAAGAAAAAGCGTGAATTAAATAATAATATTTTAGAAAATAATAATTTAGGAGAAAGTATCAGTAATACACCAATATCAAATGAAAATGAAACAAAAAATTTAATTAATATACAGGAATCAATACAAGATGAGGAAAGTAAATATAATAGCATAATATAAATGATATATATATATATATATGTCATCAACTATGTAAGGTAATAATTATTTAAGTAATATAGGAATTAAAAATTCAAATACACTATGAATAATTTTTAAGTAAATTAATTAGTATATTAACAATTATATTAACAATTATAACAAATATGCATATTAAAAAATTACTACACATATTAGGGATATTCAAACTAGTTCTTACAATGGTGTATACATATTCTGGCACTTCTCGTCAACTCATGTACTGTCCACGAATCACTTATGTATTATAAAACCAATTTTTGCTATAAATACATAAATGATATATCGGAAATACAAATATTTAAAATGTAAATTAAAATATAAAAAACTAAAAGTAAACAAATAGCAGGAATGATAAATTATCTAGAATTATATTTACTAATAATAGTATTAAAGTAATAAATAAAATTATAAATATAAAAATTATATTAATAAAAATGATAGTTTAATATTATGACATCATAAAGAAACACCAAAATATTTAATTATTTAACTTGTTTAATAATCGATGAAAATACAAAAAGTATAAATATAATAATAATATATATTAATATACTTAAATTAAATTATTTAAAGAAATATTCTTAATTTAAGATAACATGGGAGAAAATACTGAAACAGATAATGTAAATATTGAAACTTTTGCTTTTCAAGCAGAAATAAATCAACTTATGAGTTTAATTATAAATACTTTTTATAGTAATAAAGATATATTTTTAAGGGAATTGGTTTCTAATAGTTCTGATGCTTTAGATAAAATAAGACATATGTCTCTCACGGATAATTCTGTATTGGATAGTGAAAAAAATTTATTAATTAGATTAATTCCAGATAAGGAAAATAGTACACTTACTATTGAAGATACAGGACTTGGAATGACTAAACAAGATTTAATTAATAATTTAGGAACAGTAGCAAAATCAGGAACTAAATCTTTTCTTGAGTCACTTGAAGCAGGTTCTGACGTAAGTTGTATAGGACAATTTGGTGTTGGCTTTTATTCTGGTTTTTTAGTAGCGGACAAAGTAAGTGTTATATCTAAACATAATGATGATAGAGAATATTGTTGGGAATCAAATGCTGGTGGTTCATTTACAGTATCTGAATCTGATACAGGATTAACAAGAGGAACAAGACTTGTATTACATATGAAAGATGATCAAAAAGAATATTTAGAAGAACATAAATTAAAAGAACTAATTAAAACTCATTCACAATTTATTGGATACCCTATAGAATTATTTGTTACAAAAACAACGGAAAAAGAAGTAACTGATGATGAAGCAGAAGAGGAAGAAGTAGATGGTGATGATGATGATGCTCCAAAAATTGAAGAAGTTACAGAAGAAGATGAGAAAAAAGAGAAAAAAAAGAAAAAAGTTACAGAAACTACAACTGAATTTGAAGAATTGAATAAAGAAAAACCTTTATGGTTAAGAAAAGAAGAGGATGTAACAAAGGAAGAGTATGTATCATTTTATAAGCATATATCAAATGATTATGAAGAACATTTAATTTCTAAACAATTTTCTATAGAAGGACAAATTGAATTTAAAACATTATTATTTGTTCCAAAAAGATCACCAATGGAACAATTTGAACCTAATAAAAAATTAAATAATCTAAAATTATATGTTAGAAGAATTTTTATTACCGATGATTCAAAAGAATTATGTCCTGAATGGTTATCTTTTGTAAAAGGTGTTGTGGATAGTGAAGATTTACCATTAAATATTTCTCGTGAGATGTTGCAAAGATCCCAAATATTAAAAGTTATTAAGAAAAATATTGTTAAAAAATCATTAGAAATGTTTGAAACTATATCAGAAAATGAAGATGATTTTAAAACATTTTATGAGAATTTTTCTAAAAATATTAAATTAGGTATTCATGAGGATTCGTCTAATAGAGAACGAATTGCTAAATTACTTAGATATGATAGTACTAGATCAGGAGACGATAAAACTTCATTATCTGATTATATTAAGAGAATGGGAGAGGAACAAAAAGATATATATTTAATTACTGGCGAATCAAGACAAAGTGTAGAAAATTCTCCACTTTTAGAACAATTAAAAAAAAGAAATCTTGAAGTTTTATTTATGACTGAACCAATTGATGAATATATTCTAAATCAATTAAAAGAATTTGATGGTAAAAAACTTGTAAATGTAGCTCGTGCTGGCCTAAATCTTCTAACAGATGATGAAAAAGAAAAAGAAGAAGAAGTTAAAAAGGAATTAGAGGATTTGACTAAATTTATTAAGGAAGTATTATCTGATAAAATTGATAAAGTTGAAGTATCATCAAGATTAGATGATTCACCATGTGTGTTAACATCAAGTGAATATGGACATACAGCTAATATGAGTAGAATAATGAAAGCTCAGGCTTTAGGTAATAATAGTATGATGATGGGAGGTTCTAAACCTATTATGGAAATAAATCCACATAATAACATAATTAAAACATTAAAAGATAAACATAATGAAGATAAAAATGATAAAACTCTTAAGGACCTTATAAATCTAATGTTTGATTCATCTTCACTCGCATCAGGATTTTCTCTTGATGACCCAGTAACTTTTAGTAAAAGACTAAATAGAATGATTTCTATTGGGTTAAGTGGAGATAATAATGAGAATTTACAAGAAGATAATGATAATGTTCATGAATTAGAAAATTTAGATGATTCTAAAATGGAAGAAGTAGATTAAATTTATATAAGTATATCCTTTGTAACATTAATAAAATTCTATTTAATATTTTTTTTATTATACATAAACATTATTACTTGGTTCATAATTTTCCATTTCATTACCTATAAATTCAAAAGGAACTGTAAATATACTATATACACCATTAAATATACTAATAAATGCTCTACATCCAGCAGCAATACCACCGATTAATGGAAATAAAATAAAAACAACAAATACTAATGATGTTACAGCGATTAAAGTTCCAAAATTTTTTATAGGAAAAATACTTTTAATAAAATTAGCAAAATTAAATAGTACCATATTGAATATTCCAAGTTTTTTTATAGTATATAGTATAAATTCAAATGTTCTTTTTAAATCAACTAATAAACCTAACAATGTATGAAAAGGTAATATCATAACACCCATAGCTTTTGCAACAGCTGTGACAATTAAATTAATAACATCTTTTAAAAGATTCCAAAAATGTTTAAAAGGAGTAATTATACCATTTAAAGCTTCCTCTATTAATGGTTTTAAACCTTTAAAAGGTTCATTCATAATTGTTTTTAACACGTCACATACGTCTGGTGTTTCGAAGTCGAAATGTTCATTAATTGATACTTTTGAAGAACAACTAAAATTTTCAATCTGTATCATTGGTATAGGAGGAACATCTATAGGTAAATCTATGATAAAATTCATCCTACTAATTAAATTCGTTATTCTTTCTTTAGATATTTTAATACTGTTAATACTTTCGAATAGTACCTTTTTTATAGTATCAACTGTTTCAAAACCAGAATTAATAACATGTGATAAAACATCATGTACTTTTGTATAGCTATTACACCCCATACTATTATATCCGGTTCCATTATCACATTTATACCACCAATCCCCTTTACTACATCCAAAACACATAAAAGTTTGTTTTTTAGAAACCAGATAAGTATATAGTAGTATGAATATAATAGATAATACTAATATTTTTCCTTTATGTAAATTATTCCAAAATTCATAAATTTTATATCTTATTACTAATGTAAAATTATCTATCATTAAATGTGAAGTTGAACCACCTAATAATTTATTAGTTATTATATGTTTATTATAGTTTCTTAATATTAAAAGTAATATAATAATCATTGTAAAAAATATAAAACATGTAATAAATTTACTATATTTTTTTTTTTCTTTAATAAAGTATTCTATACTATTTTTATTATTTTTATAACCACCTCCTCTCATTTTCATAAAACTTTGTATTTCATTATTTACTTTTTTAAGTTCCAATAAATTATTTTCTAATTCTTTTATATTATCTAAATCTAATTCCATATTTATAATATTATATTATATTTATTCATAATTTTACTTTATAAATCATAAATTAATTTAAAGAACGAGTAATAACAAGCAACATATATACATATAATGACATAGGTACTTGTTTTTATAGCATCATTTAATGTTAAACCAACAATTTTAGTATCATTCCATTCCCTACCTAAAATAAATCCTATAAACATTCTAAAAAATGATCCAAAATAACCTAATGGAAATACATACAAGTTTGTTAATATAAAATTTGCTGCTGTATATACATATGGTAATATTATTATTACTGCTATTTTTAATGGATTACCACGTAAAACTGATAATAATAATTCTAAAAACATTTTTAATTGTTTTATTATAAAGTTAATTATATTAATTGGATTATTAATTGCTTTATTTATTACCATAATAATACTATCTAATATTTCTCCCATAATTCTTATAATTTTATTTACTGATAATATTAATTTATTAAGTATACTTGGAATTATTTTCATTATAAAATTTATAGGAACTACAATTCCATTTAAGAATTCTCTTACTTTTTCACATGGATCAATATTTACCATTTTATCGCAATTATCACCTCCTTTTTGTCTACACATATTATCATACTTTAATTTTTCTCTTATAAATGTTTTATCATCTACAAAAAATAATCCATCTTCTGTTAATAGGACATTTTTATATTTGTTTGTTTTTTTATTTTTATTTTTATTTTTATTTTTATTCATTATTATAATAATATATAGATTTTTTTTTTATTTTTATTTTTATTCATTATTATAATAATATATAGATTTTTTTTTATTTTTATTCATTATTATAACAATATATAGATTTTTTTTCAAAATGTAATATATATATGACTGATGAAACTATTACAGGTGGTTCAAAAAAAGATAAAATAAAAACTTATGGTTCTAGACTTGAAGTTTGGAGGGGATTATCTAGAAAAACTTCTGGTAAATTAACAAAAAATGATTTAAAATATAATAAAAAGGGTAATATTGTTTCTAAAAAAGCTTCAGATGCTGCTAAAAAAAGAAAAAATTTAGGATATTTTATTAATAATACCAAAAAAGGATTTTTTACAAAACAACCTAGAATAGGTACCAAAGAATATAATGATATTATTGAAAAAAATCAAAGTTTAAGTAATAGTTCCACTTAAAGTTTAAGTAGTAATTCTACTTAAATGAAAGTTTATAATAAATATAATTTTTTTTAAATTACATAATAATTAAATTGTAATATAATTAATAATAACTATTAATTTGTAATCTCAATATTTACAAAAAAATAATTACTTAATTAAGACCATCTACTTTACAATCATAGTATAAATTAATAGGAAACATTTTTGGATAAGATTTAGGAACAGAATACACAACTACCTTTTTCTAAGTATTGGACTACATTTTTATTCTAATCAAATTTTTTTTTAGTCGTTTATTTTTTTGTAATTTTCTTGATTTTCTTTTTAGTTTAGATTTTCTTACTGATTTTATACATTTAATACTTTTCCTTTTTAATGGAAATACACCATATTTATCTCTTCCTAATTCACTTAAACCAGCTATTGCCATCGCTTTAGCTGAATCTCCTTCTGTAAGAATTAAAGTACATTCATGAGAACGATGAGTTCCAGCAAAATTAGCATCATCTAATTTTTTTATTCCACGAATAGAACCACTTTTTTTACCATCCGTTTTTTACTTAATTTATTAGCATCTAATTCCATCATATTATTAATTCTTTCCATTAATCCATCTTTAATTAATGATTGATAACTGATACATTAATTGTCATTTCGGGATTACAAATACTGATCCCAAAAAGCGAGATTCGGGGAACGGTCTTGGTCCTAATTGGAGAAGATTTTATACAGTATTTGTAAATGAGTCAGGGAGTAAAATAAGTCAAGGAAAGTTGATGATAGAATGGGAACTATATAATTTATTAAAATCAAATAAAAAATATAATATAATATTTAAAAACAATTCAAAAGAATATTTTAAATGCAAATTAGAGAATTTTACAGATATATGTAAAATAATAAGAGATAAAATGTTCGAATTTGAAGATATTTTCTAAAATAAAAATCATAAAATTTATCAGTTTTAAAAATTTATTAATTTTCAAAATTTTTTTTTATGGTGTTAAAAAAATATTAAAAACACCCTTATTAAAACGATTAATGATTTATAATCGAAAAATCCGATTTTTTTAAAAAAATCAAGAAATTTCAAAATATTTGCCAAAATATTAAGGATTAGCCAAAATAGTAAAGATTAGTCAAAAATAGTAATAATAGTAATTTTTATTTTTGAATTAATTAAAATATAAATAAAACTATTACTATATTAATAATATGCAAAATAATTTATATTATTGTTAATTATGTAACTATACATCATACCATAAACCTGGGAAATACCAACATCTTAAAACACTAAAGCATAAAAGAAATGTCGAAATTAAAAACATTAATAATAGTAATAATAGTAATACTCCTTTATCGTGTATTTATAAAAATAGTAATATTGAAACGTTACACGAGAATTACTTGAAAAATACTGAAATAGTAATGGCTAATCCTCAGCTAATCCTAACTAATCCCAAACTAATCCCAATTAATCCAAAAACTGAAAAAAATACATTTCAATGCGATAAATGCTTTAAAGTATTTTCTACTAGGTCAAATATGAACCGCCATAAAAAAAAACAAATTTGTAGTAATAATGATCAACAAAATAGTAATAAAAATAATATGGTAATAACAAAATCACTCAACGATGAAAGTTTAACACCGTGTTATGATATGGAGAATCACAAAGAACCACAAATGAACCACAAAGAACCACAAAGAACCACAAAGAACCACAAATGAACCACAAATGAACCACAAAGAACCAAAAATAATTGAAGTCAAAAGTAAACACGATAAATTTATCTACTAATTTCACATTTTGAACCGAAAGATGATACATTAGTAGTCATTAATTCTTTTGTTTGACCATCAAAAATAGGTTCTTCAATAATACATTTTACAAAAACCCATATATTATCTTTAATATAATTTGGTTTAATATCTTTTTTACTTTTTTTCCATTACTTTTTTACTTTTTTAGTATACCTACAAGTGCGAATACACAAATTTGGATTATTATAAAAATTATCAGATTTTATTAAAAGGATATTGAAATTGATCTGTTACAGTTGATGGTTTTTTGTTGATGTCTTTCACAACAATTGTAAAATGATAAATTATTGACGTATCTTCCAGATTGTTTTTTTTGAAAAATTTTCATACAAAAGATGATGCCATGGTTTAAGATTTTATTCTGATCTAAATGTTTTATTAATCCTACGTAATTTAACAAGGTATGGATAACGATTTAAATTATTGAACCACTTTAAAGATTTTTTATAACTAATTGACTTTTTATAATAATAATTCAAAATTTTATCTTTTATATCATAAGGTAATTTTTTTCAAATACTTTTATAATCCATATAAAAGTTATTTTTTTATAAATCAATTTATTAAGTGGATTTGTTTTTTTTACTTGGTTTTTTATTTGATTTTTCTTTACATCCATTTTGTTTATTACTACTATATTTTCCTTTTTTTGATTTTCTACCACCTATTTTTGAATATGGTGGAGTGGAATTAAAATTATTTGAACTATTTGATTTTTTTCCTTTATTAATAAATTTTTTTAATTGTTCTCCAAATGTATATACTAATCCTACTCCAGCACCGACACTTAAAATTCTATTAACTAATTTTTGTTCCATAAGATTCTCATTAAATAAATTACTCATTATAATATTATATAATAAAAAAAATATAATTACATGCATAATATTAATTAAGTAATATTTAATGATTTTTATATGCTATTTTTTTTACGATAAATACCCATAGAAATAAACAAAATAAAAATCCTAAAGTAAATCCAATAATACACTGGTCCTTATAAATTTTACCAAAATAAGGTCTTGTTAAGGTTGGTGTTAATATAAATGTAATATATGAAAATAAAAACATAAATCCAATAACTAATGGTGAAGATAAATGAACCATTATATATTAATAAAATAAAAAAAATTTCAATATTATTAATATGCAGTATTGCATATATGCATAATTAATACATTTTAAAAAGAGTTTGTAAAAATATAGCAAATTGAATTAATCCACTAATAATACCACAAAATGTTCCAATTCCAGTTATAACAATATTAGTTAGTTCATTTTTAAAACAATTATTATCTCTTAATGGTAAATCTGTATATATATCTTCAACAACTTCACCAACTTGATCTAGTTTTAAACAACCTGTGCCTAAAAATTTATTAAATAATTTATTCTGTAATAAACTACATATTAAACTTATAAAAGAAAAAACAACCCATGCCCAAAAAGCCCTCATATTTGTTGATTGATTATAATCAGTACATACTATATTACTCTTAGGTAAAGATGTTTTTCCTCCTTTTTTTTTAGTATTTTTATAGTGTTTCATTTATTATATATAATATAATAAATTTTGTAATTAAATTAAATTACTTTCATTTCTATATTTTCTCCATTTGCATCATCTGCAGTATTTGGATTATCTGCAGTATTTGGATTATCTGCAGTATTTGGATTATCTGCAGTATTTAGATTATTTGCAGTATTTGGATTATCTGCAGTATTTGGATTATCTGCAGTATTTGGATTATCTGCAGTATTTGGATTATCTGCAGTATTTAATTCTTGATTAAATTCAAGTTCATCTTCTTTGGGTTTATTCTTATTTGCTTTTGAATCAACATATTCTGCAAATTTTTGTTCCATAATTAATTCTTCCATTTTTTGTATAAATAAATTATAAGAGTCTTCATGGGTTGAATTACTAAAAGGTTCAGTTAGTGTTATATATTTATACCATAAAGTTTTTAATTTTTCACAAGTTAAAGCAGTATGAGCATATAATTCATCTAATTTAAATAAATTAACAATACCATTACTTATCGAAACAGTAACAGATAAAATCCATACTGCTATATTTATTTCTATTTCGTAATCATCTTTAACATGTTCTGTCATTTGAACTGATAATAATGAAGGAGTTAATATTGAACCAACTGTTACTATCATTTGAAACAAACGATAAGCAAATCTAACACAATCTCTTTTACGTTCATAATCCGCAATCGCATCACTATATCTGCGTACTAATACATTTTTTTTAAGTGTACTTAAATTCAAATATTTGATTAATGTTCTTGAATCAGCTTCAAATTCCAAAAATTTTTTACAACATGTACTCATTTCACAACAATTATTTACTTTTTCATCAAATTCCCCTCCTTCATATTGATTTTCTTTCCTTTTATGTTTTTTAACTAAAATTTCAGTTTCAGAACTCATAATTTACTTAAATTAATTTATTTTTAAGTTAGTATTATTATAATTTAAAAATGTATTAATATTAATAAATAATATAATGATAATTTTTTATGATAATCATAATCCTTCACTGACATTAAAAATTACTGATAATTTTCATGAAAATGATTATAAACTTATAAAAAAAATTACACGGGAATTATTTATAGGAGGAGAAAACATACAAGAAAAATATAGAAAAATAAAAGAAAAAAAATATATTTTAAATTTTGATATTTTTTGTGTTACTGATGCTAAACTTATTTATATAATGAAATTTTTAAATTTTATAAGAAAAAATGAAGAAGAATTAAATGAATATCTTGTAGAACTTAATATATATAATGATAAAAATAATTGTGATTTTATGAAAGATATAAGTGATACATTTTTAAAGGTTTATACTCCTCCAATTAATATAAATTTTAATTATGTAGAAGTTGAACCAAAATGGAAATAATTTATAAATAGATTTTACAGTCATTGCAATAATGATAAGTTTCTGGATAAGGTCCACTATCTTTTTCTTTTGTAGTATTTTTATGAGGACACTTTTTTTTTAATAATTGTTCAGTTTCTAATTCTAATTTTTGATATTCATCACTTTTAGTTAAATGAAAATATTTTTGAGATTTGTAATATTGTAAATTTTTTTTTAATTCTTCTAAATCTAGTGTTTTATCTGTATTATTAACTTGTTCCATTTAATTTTATCGTTTATTATAAATCAATTTTAAAAAGTTATTTTTCATCAAGTGATGTAATTAATTTAAATATATCATTACTAAAATTATAATGCGAACCATTTGCTTGTATATTTGGTACTTTTCTATGTGTCATATTACCTTTATGTGATAAACTAACTATAATATTTTCTGGATTAATTTCTAAACAATTTTGAGTTAAAATATCATAACCTTCCTGGTTTTTCTTTTTATTATCAAATCTATTTTTTTTCCAATGATTTTTTGTAAATGTTAAAGTTGATTCTGATACACGGTCTTTATCTGGTAGTTCAATAGGAGGATAATTAACATATGATATATATTTATTAATTTCAAAACAAGGAATTATAGTACAATATACACATTGGACTTTATTATTAATTAATTTACTTATTCTAATTTTAATACTATCTGGATGATAATAATCGTCATCATCCATAAAAACTATAAAATTATTATTTGATAATGAAACTAATTTATTTCTTTTTTCACCTAATTTTAATTTTTTATCATCATAAATATATCTTATATTTTTAATTTCTTTTGGTATTAATTCTTTATTATTTTTAGCACCATCGTCTAATATTATCCATTCAATTTTATCCTGTGGATAAGTTGTAATTTTATAATTTAATAGTATTAATTTAAAAAATTTACTTCTATTAAAAGTAGGAATACATACAGATATTTTAGGTAATTCTTCTTCTTTTAATATATTTTCTTTTATTTTTTTTAAAGGACAAGATCTAAAAATTGATAAAAGTGTAGTAATATATTTATTTTTATTTTCATTATATAAATCTTTATCTAATAATAATAATTCTTTATTACATATACTTTTAAGATATTTAAAATCCGTTTTACTTTCAACAATAATTTTATTAAAATTATTTAAATATTTAACCCAATTATTACTAAAATTATTATTATTATATATAAATAAATTATTATTTGATTTACACATTAAAGAATTATTTATATAATTATAAAAAACATTTATATTAACATCATCAGCTCTATAATTTGTATAATTTATATTATTACTTTTATAATCACCATATAAATGTGATAATAATTTTTTTAGAATTTCTATATTTTCATTAATTTCTTTATTTGTAAAATCTGATATAAAATTTAATTGAACCATATAATTAAAATAATATAATTTAATTAATTATATAACTTAAAAAAAATTATTTATAATTTTATTAGATAATTAAACTTTTAAATAATATGTATCATGTGATACAAGTAGTTCTGTTGAACCATAAACAATCACTAAAGTAGCAATCCACCCTATTAGTTATTTTCTATATCCTCTAATATTGCTATACATAATGTAGCACATACTTGATAATGTATTACTTAATGGTATTTCAACTCGTGAACATGTAACAATATATCCTGATTCCGAGGATCAAACTTTTATACATTGCGATGATGGTTATAAAGCACTGAAGTATTAATAGTAATTTATTAAATCAGTATACGAAGTTCATCCGGTCACATATCCTCTTCTAGAATAATTTTAATTGATATAGAATTACTTTTTTCTATTATAAATGTTTTATCAAAATCAATCATATAAATACCTTGTTTATCATCTACTGAACCTAAAATAAATTCAATATCTCGTAAAGCTATATTATTTTCATAACAAGTTTTCAGTATTAAATTTAAACTTTTTAGGTAAATGTTATAATCTATATCTAATATATCAAAATATATTTAATTATGTATCAGCAACAATATATAGTATAGGTATTTATATTCATTATAAGGTAATGATGAGAAAGCAAAAATATAATTTAAACAAAGAACATATAAAAAAAGCAAAAATAAATCATAATATGGTAAAATGTGTTGATGAATGTTTTAATAATAAAGAATATTAAATTTGTAGAAAAATTTATAAATCAACATAATAAGTGTCATAATTAATTTCTTCATCAATAAATTTTTCTTTAATATTATCTTTTTTAGTACAAATAATACCCATTTATTATAAAAAATAAAATTTTTATAATATTATAACTAACAATTAAACCAGATTTCTTTATTTTTATATATTATATGTATAATTATAAATTTAAATATTTCTAAATATTTATTTTTCCAATTAATAATTATAATAATGTACTAGAAAATAATTATAAAATAAATGTAATATTAAATTTATTTATTATTTATTTATTATTATTTATAATAATATAATATAAAAAAAAATACAATTATAATTTCAAAACTTCTTTATTCTTTTTTTATCATAAATTCAAATTCATATCCTAAATCAACTCATGCTTCCCATTTGCCATATTTTTATCATATTCTTTTTCATAGTATAATCTGATTTTACTTCAATAATTTTATTTTCACTTTTAATATAAATATCAGCATAATATTTATTTATGAGTATTATTTTCAAATTCATATTCTATACCTTCATATTGAGTTATAATATCATCTTCTTTATAATTATTTTCAAATAATGAATATATTAATATCTATTCATATAGTGTATTTATAATAAAATAATAAAACTTTATTTTATTAATGTGTTATTAATTATTTTTTTTTTTCAAATATAATACAATATAATGAATAATTTACTGTTTATAGATAATTTAACAACTAATAATTTAGTGACAAATAATGATACTTCCATAGGAAGATTAACTAATTGGCATATTGCTTTGGAATCTACTTTACACCCTTGGAAATTTAAAACACCGGTTTTACCCGGTATATTAAATTAAGAAAGTTTGCCTGTTTCAAGACGTGTAAATTTTGATTTTGATGTATCGTGTAATACATCTGATGATTTTTTACATAAATAACTTGGTCTTTCTAATTTATTTATAGAATTATAAGCTATCTTGTAAATATTTTTTGCTCCGTTACAATCTCTATTCCACACATTAGAACAACTCTTACAGCTAATCAACCCGTGGACGAGTCTAAGATTATTACGGAATGGTTTTGGATTATTTCAATTTGATCGAATATTTAAATCATAAATTATAATTATTTAGAATTACTATAATAATATAAATATTATGGAAGATTGGATTGATATAAATTCTGATATATCAAATTCTGATTCAGACAATGATATAACTAATATTGAACCATCTAATTATAAAAAAATGAAGAAGGATTTATCTTTTGTAATCAAAAAAAGTAAAATTGAAAGTATTTATAAATTAAAAAATGGTTTAATTAAAATTAATAAACATCATAAAAATATTATAAATAATTTAACAAAAGAACAAAAAAAATTATATTTAGATAACTACAATATTACTATTGGTGATTCAAATGAAAAAAGTATTTTAGCTAAAATCTCATATTGTATATTTCATAATATTAAAAATATTAATAATATTAAATACAAAGATACTAAAATTTATGGAACACAATATTGGGAATTATATTTTAAAAAAATATTTAAACGTTTAATAAATTTTACAAAATATTCAATTCTTTATGAACATTTATATTTTAATAATTTAAAAATTAAATCTTATAATACCTTTAATCTTACTGGTACAATTAATTTTAACTTAAAAAATTGTATTGAAATATGGTATTTTAATTTTAATAAATTTAATATGGTCAATAAGTATATTAAAAATAAATATTATAAAAATTACAAAAAACAAACATATTTATCTAATAAAAATTGCAATACGTATAATAATTTAGTAGATGAAATATGTAAATATGAAACACAATATAATAAACAATCTTATTATATTAATAATTATATTAATGAAAATAATATTGGTATAATTCAAAATGTACTAACAAAAGCTATATACTCTTATAAATTTTTAAATGGAAAATTAGTTGAAACAGATGAACAATGTATCAAAAATATATATACTTCTTCAGCACAAATTGAAGGATGGTATGATTATTATTATATTATATTAATAAGATATTTTGAGGATTGGAAATATAAACTACAAAAAAAAAATAAATTTATTGATAATATAAATTTTGTAAATTCTAAAAATTTCACTAAACAACCTAATTATAAAATAATTTAATAAATTAATATTTTTTTATAATATATGATTATATGGTAAATTATAAAAATAAGTATATAAAATACAAGTTAAAATATAAAAAATTGTTAGGTGGTATGAATTTTAAGAAGGATTCAACGAAAATAAATATTAACGTTAATGATTTATTTACAGATAAAGCTTTTAGAGAATTTATAGATTCAAAATTATACTACAGTGAATCTAATTTAGACCCATTAGATAGAACTGATTTAGTAAATACTGCTCGTTCATATGAAACAAATCCAGACAGCTATATGGAACATATAAATAAGCTACTAGAAGAGAATAAGTTACAACAAGATACTGTCAGGGATAACATAACAACAGTTCTTACAACTATAATAACTACTATATTGCGACCTTATATTTATGAAATAATATCTGATATGAATGTTCTCATGAAACATTACGGACAATTTATTATTTCAGGAGGTGAAGCTTTTAATCTTAATGTACCAAAAATACACAGAAAATTGACCCCAGACATAGACACTAAATTTATTCCTTTTTTTGGTACTGATTATAAGGAAACCGAAAAATTTGAATATATTGGTTTAATACTTAAAATGCGAGTTTACTTTTGGTATGAAGTACTTGAAGAAGTTTTAACAAAAATGAATAATGATTATAGAAATTTATATCAAACATTACTAAAACCAATGGAAGACTGTCTTGAATTTAGTATTCTTAAATTTAAATTTTTGCAACCGGAACAAATTGATATTTTAGGTCAACCTTTCAGAAAAAGATTATCACTTATACCAAAAAATAGTAAAGCAGGAGAGAATGTGTTTTTCGATATTAACTTATTTGCAATAGATTTATTTACATCCAACTATCCTGATTTTAAAGGTGAAATGCTAGTAGGTGGTCCAAATGGTTTAGAAGTAGTTTCTAAAGCAAATATATCATCCGATGAAAGTGGATATATTGCAGGAGTTTTGGATTGTCCATTTATGAGACCTGATGAATTTGGATATGAAATTAGTAAACCAGGTAATAATATTAGTATTAATGTTTATAGCGCTTTACCACAATCAAGTCCATTTATTTCACCACATTTACTATCAAATGAACAAATTCGAATAATTATAAATAATTTACCTACAGGACTAGACAATCCTCCGCCAAATCTTAATAATCCAGAACGGGTGCAACTTTTACGAGTAATTTTAGAATTAATAGAAAAATATGGCGTTAATTTACCTGATGAAACTAAAAAGAAAATTTTAGAAATAGTTAGTAATGTAATAAATATTAATAATTTAAAACTTAAATATCTAGAACGATTAAGAGGTTTTGACGAAGAATTGAGTAACCGTATAAGTGAATTTATACCTGAAAAATTAGCAGAATTTCTAAATTATGCAAGTACTGACAATATGATACAGTTATTACAAATTTTTGGTGGTAAACTACCTCAAGGGTACGTGGTAGATAAGGTGCTTACAAATCAAGATTTAGTTAATTTATTAAAGGCATGTAACTTATCTGAATCCTTGTTGATAGAATCACAATCATGTTTAGCTAGACCTTATTCATTTCCACATACTAATACTTATACTAGTAAACCCATAATAATTGCTAGTAAGAAATTTTTAAAAGAAGATATTGATACGTTGATAAAAATGAATTTAAGATCTGGAAAATCTGCAAAAGATGAATACAGACAAAAAATTCTAAAAGAAATTGGACTTGATAGTCCAACTCAAATAATTAATGAAGTTAAATTTAAAATACCACCAAATATACCATATGAGACAATTGAATCTGTTGTTTACAAAGACAATTTACATCGTATTTCACTTTCTAAAGTTTTAAAAATTATAGCTCCTCCTACTATTAAAAATGATGAAAATGATACTTATTTACAAAGTGGTATATTTGATCTTGATATAATTGAGGAAACGTTTAATAGTTTAAAAGTAAAATTATTGGTATTGCAGGAAACATTTCATAATAGTGATTATTATTTAAGTTTATTACGAGACAACACCTATAAAGAAATAGTTACTATTCTATCTGGACCACATGGTGAAATTGTAAAAGATCTTTTAAAAAAAAATATTATTAAATTAGTTGCTGAACCTATAGAAGTATCACAATTTTTAAATGATGAAGTAGTTGAATTTATAAAAGAAAACTCATACATAGACTTAAACCAATGGTATCATCTTATTGAATCACTACACAAAATTTATGAGGAAGAGGTTGTGGGAAAAAGATTTAATTATGAAGGTAGACAATGGGTAGACTGTTGTTTAGAAACACCAAATGATGATACTTGTTGCGATCCAATAGGTAATCAATTTAAATTAAGAATTAAATCCAAAAACCTAAGCTTCTTTTTTTATAAAACTACGCCAAAAGTTAAAGAAATGATGAATAAGATTTTTTTACAGATTAGTAGTCACATAGATAACATTTTAAAAATTATCGATAATCCTGATAAAGTTTTAGAAATTAAAAATAATATTGGAAAAATGTTTTATGAGTATAACCCTAATTATGCACAATTTATGCATACATCTGATATTCTAGATAATGTTTTAATGACAGCACAAAGTTTATTGTTTGTCGAAGATGTAGATTTATCAATTATGAGTAGTGATATCATCAGTAAGCTTCTAGAATTAAGATCTAATCTAGATAATAATAAACGTTCGACCCGTTCTATAAATCCAGTTGTCATGGGTGCAGTAGCAGAGGGGGAAGTAGAAATTAATGCCTCAACTTTTATTCAGGAATTAACTATTAAAATATTTAAAAAGAACCAGTATGTTTATAAAGCTATGGATAATATACCATCAGTAGAAGCAAACATAAAATTAAAATTAATAGGACGGAATACATTTGAACCTACTTTTTATACTACCGAAAAAGAGGTTGCCGCTATGTATCAGAGAACTAACCAAGAGTGGGCAATTTTTAAGTGTACAATTAAAAATGACGTAAAACTTATTGACCTAACCAATAAATCAAATTTAACTTTATTATTACAAAACAAAATTTTAAAACCTAATGTTGCCGATAAATTAAAATTTATGTTTGGATATAATATGACAATCGCAGAACAATATAACAAATTCAAATCTTATGCTACTACCTTTGAACTGAGTGAAGATGAATATGGACCAATTCTAGATATAACTGACTCTGATATTCGAATCCTCGATCTATCCAATGATAATACAAAAAAAGATATACTAAAACGGTGTAGTATATATGAATTAGACCATGAAGTTATAAAGGCTCTATGTTTATGGTTTAGTAAAAAGGGTAAGGATTTAGACATAAATGGTTTTTACATAGGTAAATCTTTACCTACATACTATTGTATGAGAAATAGTGAATTTTGTGATAAATATTTGGGAAGATGGCACGACGAAATTATATTTTGTAACCGAGGTAAAAATAAACATTTTGTAGAATGTATAAACTGTAATGAATATAATTGTTAAAGGTAGTAAAATATTTTTAATTTTTTAAAGTAAATACTTTTTCAAAGTACTTTAAAATACTTTATCAGTTAAAACTATATTTTATTCCATAAAACAACATTATTTAGAGAAAATGATTATATTGAAATGAAATATGATAAAATCATACACTATTTTGATAAAGATATGTTTAATTATATGGATTTTAATAATACCCAATCACAGAATTAAAAAAAATTACTAGATGATTTAATTTTTAAGTAAATGGTATACAACACAACCTATTCTTTTTAATTTTTACAAAAATTTGAGATGTTTAAAAATTTTATAATAATGTTAGATTTACCAACTTTATAACTAAAGATTAAAGTGAAATTATTCAATTTTATAACTTAAGTTATGAAATACAATTTATTCAATATGTAGCTGATGATAATTAAATTATTCTATTCAAATAATTATTAATCTTCATCTTCATATGGACCAAACTTATCTATTAAGGTATCTAATATATCTGATAAGTTATTCAATCCAGGAAATCCGCTTTTTGTGTATTTTTTTTGATTAATTAAATCTTTAATTTTTTTTAGTTTATCATATCTATTAAAATAATCATCATCTTTAAAATTTTCTGTTATTATATCTACTAAAACTTCATTATATTTTTCGTCATATCTTTCATTATAAAATATTTCAAATACTTTATCAAATATTAAATTTTGATTAATACCTTCTCTTATATATTTTACAATAAATTCTCTTAAATTAAAATCTCCAAATAGTTCAACTGCTTTTTTAAATTTTTCTATATCTTTATAAAAATTATAAAAAAATATATATGTTTCTTTATAAGTTTTACTTTCTAAATTTTCATTTATATTAAAATGGTAACTTAATCTTTGTTTCCATATTTCTTCATTATGACATAATTTTGAATTTTTTTTATTAGTATTACATAATTTTTGTAATTCTATATCTGTCATTTTAATTGCTTGTTCCTTTAATAAATATTCATTCATATTTAAGCCACCTAATATTTTTTCATACTTTAATTTATATTTTAAATATTTTTTTTTATAATTAATCATATAATATATGTAAATATATTAATTTTTAATATATGTAAATATATTAATTTTTAATACCCAATATAGCAAGTAATATAAATAATGTTGTAAAATATACTACATTTAAATCTGTATTTATATTATTTTTTATAAAAATTAAAAGATTTATTATTTTTATAAACATTTATATTTTAAATTAATATAAATCAATTTTAAATAATAAATCTTTTATTTTTTATAAGTATTTTTATAATGTACTATTCTATGAGGATACCATTTTGTTTTAAAGTAATACTCTAAATAACATTTTATAATTTTATTAGCAGCATTTGTTCTTTTTATATGTTCCCTTGTAAGTTTACTTCTTAAAACAGATTGAATAATTATTGATGATTTAATTTTTTCTAGTTTTTTTTTTACTAGATAACTTCTCATATTTTTTTGAATTTTAATTGCTTTTTCTTCTTGGACATATGTATAGCACCCTAACCCATATAAAATATAATCCATATTATATAATATAATAAAATATATTTTTTTATTGTAATAATAATAATGAGAAAAACTAAATTAGAACAATTAGAATCCTATAAAAATTTATATAAAAAATATAAAAATAAATATTTAAACAAACAACATTCTCAAAAAGGAGGAGATTTTACACATGAACATCTTAAACCTTACCAAACAAAATTAAATGAATTCAAAGATAAAATTTTATTAATTCTCGATAAAAAACATAATATCAATTTTTTTAAATATTGTCAAAATGAATTACAAAATGATAATGATTTAACAGGACAAGAGGAAAAAGATTTTCTTGCTATTTGTCAAGATTTAGATAAAAATCCTGATAAAATTGATAATATTTATGATGGTTTATTAAATTTTATTCATAAGTATAATTATAGTAATTTAAAAGAATTTGCTGAAATTGATATTAAACAAAAAAAAATAAAAAGATATAAAGAATTAGTAATAGAATTTGATACAAAAAATTACCATAGGAGCGGTTTTCTTAAATATCATAATTTAAATGAATTACCACATAATATGAATATATTTAAATCTTCAATTAAAAATCATTATAAACCAATAAACTCATTTAAATATAATATTCAAACAAAATTAAAAGAATATTTTAAAGATAATAAATTTATTAGTTCTTTTATTTAATTATATCTTGGATCTATACCTAGTAATATATTTAAATTATTATTATCAATAAATTCTTTAATTTCATCTTTATTTTTTATAAAATAATTTATTACATCCATATTTTTATATAAACTTTCATTATTATAATATAATCTTTCACCAACATATAAATTACAACCCGATATATAAGCTTTTGAAAAACATTTTATATATTTTTCGTATAATTTACATGCTTCGTTAAATCTTTCTTTATGTTCTTCCATATATTTATCTATTTTTTTTCTTATTTCAGGTGTTATTTTAAATTTGTCCATTATTAATTTATAATATTTTAATTTATTTTTTTTTACAATATAAAAGCTTTGGATAATTCACTTTCTTTTAATAAATATTTAATTTTTATTTCATTTTCATTTTCATTTTCAGTTCCAAAATATTTATTATAATAACTACATAACCGTAATACACATGTAAAAATTAGTATTATTAATATAACAGGTAGTGAGTTATAAATTATTTTTTCTAAGTTCATAAATATATTTAATAAATTATTTCTAAATGTATATGCAAATTTGCATATATAATTCTTATTTATATATTAAACTAAACCATTAATGATTTTGTTAAATCGCTTTACTTTAATAAAGTTTTATTTTTTAATTTGTATTTTAAACTTTTAATTACTATATAAATAAGTCATTATATATTATAATTATAAAACATTTTAAAAAAAAATAAAGAAGATATAAAATTATAATATTTTATTATACTATCATATCTACTTTTAAATCTGGATCATTTGGATGAGATTTATACCCTATTAATTGTAAATCAGAAAATTAAAAATCTGTTATTTTTTTTTTTTTATTTTTAATTTTAAGTTTTGGATATGGTAATGGTTCTTTTTTAACGTATTTTTTTACTGCTTCAATTTGATTACTGTAAATATGAGCATCACCAAAATTATGAGTCAGTAAACCAGGTGTTAAATCAATTCCTTCTAAAGAACAAAGTAGATGAACTAATATAGCTCCATGAGTACAATTCCATTTTGAAGCTAAAAATACATCAAAACTTCTATTAAAAATCATTAAATTTAATTGTTTTTTTTTTTGATTTACATTAAATTGATATAACATTAGACAAGGAGGTAAACTACAATGTTCTAATTGAGTTGGGTTAAATAAATTTATAATAATACGTCTAGAACTAGGCTCATTTTTAATTAAGTTTATTACTGATTCTAATTGATTGAAACCTTTATTATTTGTATTTTTAGAATAATCTGTTTTACAATTATAATATTTTGCTCCAAAATATTTTAAATTAAATCCGTAAGTTGCACCTAAATCACCTTCTGGAAAATGTTGTAAATTTCTCGAATCTAAAAATTCACGTGTTGTGTTTCCATCCCATATACGAACATTTTTACCTTGTAAAATTTTATTATCTGTTTGACCTCGAAGAACAAACATTAACTCTTCGAAAATACCTTTAATAAAAGATTTTTTAATAGTATCTACCGGCAAAGTATCTTCTAAATTATAGTGTAAATTATTTGGTGAAAATAAACTTACAGTTTTACTATTCCTAGATTCTGTTTCAATTCCATTTTCTAAAATATTATTTAATAAATAAGTAGTTTGTAGTTCTTCTTGATTAATCCAGTATCGTTCAGTAAAATTCTTAGTATTAATTGATTTAGTATTTGAAATAATACTTTGGTTAATAATATTATTTTCGATGACAATAGGTTTTTTATTAGAAATATATTTATGGTTATGATAAACTAAATATCTAAAATTATGATTATTTTCTTCATTAAATTTTGATATTTTCATTAATTTAAATTTATCATTACCAAAATCAGGAAAGTAAGTATCACATTTTAGATTTTCATAGATTTCCGTAATATATATTTTATCGATTAAATCAGTATATTCATTAATAACTTCGTTATATACACTTCCACCACCTATAATAAATATTCTTTGTATTTCCTCTAATTCCGTTAAATATTTTATAGAATCTTCTATACTATTTGTTATGTAATCACATTTTTCATAATTTTCAAATTTATTTTTTTTTCTTGTTAAAACAACATTTAGTCTATCTTTTAAAGGTTTATTTTTATCTGGTAAACCTTGCCATGTATTTCTTCCCATAATAACTGCGTTTTTTAATTTATCTTTTTCAGTTACTGTTGTTGTAATTCTTTTAAAATGTAATAATTCATTTAATAAATTCCACGGAAGTTTATTATTTAATCCAATTCCATTTTTATATGTTTTACATACAATTAAATTTAATAATTTACTCATTATATAATTAATATAATGTAAATCAATTTTAAATCTATGGTATTGTATTTACTTATTTATTTATTTATTTATTTATTATTTTATTATTATATAATATATGAGCAATACATTAGAAACGGATAATTTAACGCAATTATGTGATAATTTTTCTAAATTAGTTACTCCTAAAAATATAATACAAAGTAAAGAAACTATAAAGGCTAGTGTAATTTGCTTACAAAATAAACATATATACATTAGAAAAAAAATAGTATCAATAACAAATGAAGTAAATAATTTAAAACAACAAAATAAATTATTTATTATTGAAAAGAATAAATTAGAAAAGGATATTTCTAATATTAGTAAAGAAAATAAATTAAAAAGTAAAGACTTTGAAAAAATTAAACAAGAACTTAAATTAGAAATCCTAGAAATTAATAAAGAAAATGAAATTATTAAGAAAGAAAAAAAAGAATTTAATAGTAAAATAGAAAAAGTAAATTATGAATTAAAACAAAAAAATGAAGAATTAACTATTTTAAAAACAAATAATGATTTAAATAAACAGATTAAACAATTAAATAATGATTTAAATAAACAGATTAAACAATTAAATAAAGAAAAAACAAATAATGTAAGTAAAATTTTAAAATTAAATGAAAATTTAGATGATTTAAAAAAAGATTTAAATGAAATATCAGAAGAAAAATCAGAACTTAAAAAAAAAATAGTTAAACAAACAGAAATTTATGAAAAAAATATTAAAATTTTAAATGAAGAAAAAAAAAAATATGAAATTACAATAGATGATAATAATAGTCATATTAAAGAATTTGAATCATTAAAAAACCAATTAAAAATTAAAGATGATGAAAATAAAAAATTAATAGAAACTAATCAAAAATTAAATAAATCTACTGAAGATTGTTTAAAAAAAAATAAAAGATTAATCGAAAATAATAAAAAAGAACAAAATGATAAAATAAAAGAATTAAAAAAAACTATTGAAGAAAAAAATAAACTTATATCGGAATATGAAAATAATAATAATAATATGAATATATCTGTTACTAGTATTGAAGAACAAAATAATAAATTAAAAATAGCTTTAAAAGAAAAAGAAACAAAAATAGAGCAAATAATTTCAGAAATAAAAATTATAAAAAATGAAAAAAAAGAATTAGAAAAATTAAATATAGAACAAATTAAAAGAATTGAAGAAAATAATAATCAAGAAATCGAAAAAATTAAGATAGATACAGATGATTGTATTAAAAATTTAAAAAATAAAGAAGAAATTATAAAAAATTTAGAAGAAAAATTAAAAAAAGTTCAAAATGAACAACAAATAGCAAATGATAAACTTGAAAAAACGGAAGCAGCAGCAGCAGCAGCAGCAGCAGCAGCAGTAGCAGCAGCAAAAGCAGAAGCAGAAGCAGCAGCAGCAACAGATAAAGCAGAAGCTGATGCTGCAGCAAAAGCAAAAGCAGAAGCAGAAGCTAAAGCAGCAGCAAAAACTAAAGCAGACGCAGCAGCAAAAGCAAAAGCAGAAGCAGCAGCAGCAGAAACAAAAGCAAAAGAAGAAGCAGCAGCAGCAGAAGCAGCAGAAAAAGCAAAGGTACAAGCAGCAGCAGAAGCTGAAGCAGCATCAAAAGCACAAGCAGACGCAGCAGCAAAAGCAGAAGCCGAAGCAGATGCAGCAGCAAAAGCAGAAGCAGAAGCAGCAGCTGCAACAAAGGCAGAAGAAGAAGCAAAAGCAAAAGCAGAAGCCGAAGCTGAAGCAGCAGCAAAGGCTGAAGAAGAAGCAGCAGCAGCAGAAAAGGTAGAAGAAAAAGCAGCAGCAAAAGCAAAAGCTGAAGCTGAAGCAGCAGCAAAAGCAGAAGAAGCAGCAGCAGAAGCAGCAAAGGTTGAAGAAAAAGCAGCAGCAAAAGCAAAAGCTGAAGCTGAAGCAGCAGCAAAAGCAGAAGCAGATGCAGTAGCAGCAAAAGCAGAAGCCGAAGCAGCAGCAGTGACTGCAGAAGCAGCGGCAAAAGCAAAAGCAGAAGCAAAAGCTGAAGCAGAAGCAGCAGCAGTAGAAGAAGCAGAAGCAGCAGCAAAAGCAAAAGCAGAAGCTGAAGAAGCAGCAGAAGCAGAAGCAAAAGCAAAAGCAGCAGCAAAAGCAGCAGCAGAAGCAGAAGCATCAGAGGATAAGAAAGCAGCAACTAAAGCTGCCAAAGCAGCAGAAAAAGCAGCAGCTGAAGCAAAAGCAGCAGCAGCAGCAGCAAAAGCAGTAGAAAAAGCAGCAAAGGCAGAAGCAGAAGCAGCAGCAAAAGCAGAAGCCGAAGCAGAAGCAGCAGCAAAAGCAGAAGCCGAAGCAGCAGCAGCAGCAAAAGCAGCAGCAGAAGCAGCAGCAAAAGCAGAAGCCGAAGCCGAAGCAACAGCAAAAGCAGAAGCCGAAGCCGAAGCAACAGCAAAAGCAGCAGCAGAAGCAACAGCAAAAGCAGAAGCCGAAGCAGCAGCAGCAGAAGCAGCAGCAGAAGCAGCAGCAAAAGCAGAAGCCGAAGCAGCAGAAGCCGAAGAAGCAGCAGCAGCAAAAGCAGAAGCCGAAGCATCAGCAGCAGCAAAGGCAAAAGCTGAAGCAGCAGCAGCAGAAGAAGCAGCAGCAAAAGCAGCAGCAGAAGCAGCGGCAAAAGCAAAAGCAAAAGCCGAAGCAGCAGCAAAAGCAGAAGCCGAAGCAGATGCAGCAGCAAAAGCAGAAGCAGCTGAAGCAGAAGCAGCAGCAAAAGCAGAAGCCGAAGCAGCAGCAGCAGAAGCAGCAGCAGAAGCAGATGCAGCAGCAAAGGCTGAAGCCGAAGCGGCAGCTAAAGCAAAAGCGGAGGCAGACGCAGAAGCAAAAGTACAAGTAGAAGCAGCAGCAAAAGCAAAAGCAAAAGCAGATGCAGCAGCAGCAGCAAAAGCAGAAGCAGCAGCAGTAGCAAAAGCAGAAGCAGATGAAGCAGCAAAGGCAGAAGAAGAAGCAAAAATTGCTGAAGAACAACAAAAAAAAATAGAAGAAGAAAGATTAAAAGTAGAAAAAGAAGCAAAAGAACAAAAAGAAAAAAGAAGAATTGATGAATTAGAAGAAAAAAGATTAAAAGCAGAAAAAGAAAAAGAAGAAAAAAGATTAGAAGTAGAAAAGGAAAAAAATAGAAAATTAGAAGAAGATAATAAAATAAAAAAAATAAAAGATAAAAAAGATAAATATTGTAAAGCAATAAAAGATGATACTAAATGTATGAACGCTCCTAATTGTGATTTAACTTTAGATGGTTGTGTTAGTAAAGAAGACGATGAAGCAAGAAGATATAATCCAAATTTAGATTGTATAGAAAATAAAAATAAAGAAAATTGTAATTATAATAATTGTTATTGGGAAAATTCAACTTGTAAAACAAAAAGTAAAAATAAAAAAACAACTTCTACAACTGATAAAACAAAAAAAACTGAAGATGATTGGTTTAAAGGAAAACCACAAAATAAAAAAACAACTTCTACAACTGATAATGAATCACACCCTTGTGCGACTGAAAACCAAAGAAAAGCTTATTGTAATGGTGATAAATTTCATAAAAACATAGAAGAAGGTAAAAATTTTAGTTGTGATACTAAAAGTTGTATAAAATCTTCCACAATTGCTACAACTACTACAACTGCTACAACTGCTACAACTGATACAAAATCAGTATCTTCACAAAAAGCTGTTAGAAAAACTGGTTGTAGTGCTTTACAAAATAATAAAACTAAATGTGAAAATAGAAAAGATTGTATTTGGAGTCCTAAGGATAATAAAGGAAATGGAACTTGTGGTCCATATGGAGTTGGAAGAGATAACAGTAAAATAGCAGATAAAAATAATAAAAAAAATACAACTTCCACAACTGATAAAACAAAAAAAACTGAAGATGATTGGTTTAAAGGAAAACCACAAAATAAAAAAACAACTTCTACAACTAATAATGAAT
>Ga0228642_1000114_pt1 | contig 34875 bp, 30 predicted proteins | sample 53DmetaG_FD_190071 | JGI IMG/M metagenome (GOLD analysis project Ga0228642, IMG submission 190071) | Seawater microbial communities from Monterey Bay, California, United States - 53D | ecosystem: Environmental > Aquatic > Marine > Coastal | place: USA: California | collected 2016-09-29
TATTTTCTGCATTATTTTCTGCATTATTTTCTGCATTATTTTCTGCATTATTTTCTGCATTATTTTCTGCATTATTTTCTGCATTATTTTCTGCATTATTTTCTGCATTATTTTCTGCATTATTTTCATTATAATTTGGATTTACCCTTATATATTCACTAAGTTTTCTTTTTTTTTTATCTAAAATATTTAACCATACATACGTATTGGGAAAATCTGGTTTAGTTACTTTTATTTGATATTTATTCATTTAAATGTATTATAAAAAAAAAATCAATTTTAAACTATTCATATTCTAATAGGTTGATTACAATAATAATTATCTGGTAAATCTCTAAAATCAAATTTATTACCAGTTATATTACCTATATAATTTTTATTTTCTAATTTTATATTTGGTGATTGATAATTACATTGTTTTTTAATATAGTAGTATCCTCCTTTTATTTTTTTTATAGAATTATTAAAATTATGATATAAAATATAACATGTAAATATTAAAAAAAAAGTAAATAACATCTATTTATTTATTAATAATATTTAAATTATATTATAAATAAAAGTAATAATTAATATGATTTTTATAATTGAATCAATATTATGTAATTTAATACCAAATAATGAAAAATCTACCCATCTATTACCTATTACTTCTTTTATTACTATCCATTCTAGATAATTAAAATTATCATTTAACATATTAATCATTAATTTATTATTATCGATGTCAATTAGATTATTTTCAATATCAACTGATATATCGTTATTAGTTATTTCATTTAAAGTTTCTAAATTAATTTTTTTTAGAAATTTTTCTGCAAATAATGGACTATATATTAATGTAGATAAATCACCTCTATATTCAGATATTAGTATAATTAGTCCTAAACATATTAATTCAATGATACAAGATTTAATTATTATTATCCAATTAATATGATTATCATCATTATTATTATGAAAAATTAATATTATTGAAATTATATTAATTAATGTGTAATAATTAAATATGTAATGTAAATTTGAAATACTGCTACATATATCATATTTTAAATTAATTATTTCTTTAATTATTTCTAAGTAACCTCTATTAATATTATTTTCAATTAAATTTTTTAATTTACTAAAACATTTGTATAAATTAAATAAATGTACTGTAAATACTATAATAAAATTTATAATATTAAATATTAAATTATTTAATCCTAAAAAATTATTTAAAAAATTTAAAATTATATAATTATTATAATTATCATTATAAATTATTTCACTTATAATTAAAATGAAATTTACAATAGGAATTAATATAATAAAATTCCAATATTTATTATTATATTTTTTATAAAAATTATATATATTATTTGACCTAAATATATAATTTGATACTAAAAATTGTATAAGAAAATGTAAATTATAAATTAAAATCTCGATTTCTAAAATATTAAAATTAATAATTAAATATGTAATAAAAATACTAAAATATATAATTGATATTATGATATTTAATATTAATAATGAAATATTATAATTTTTATTATTATTTACTACATTATATTTATCATAACAAACTATACCATTAAATAATAATATACTAAGTAACATTAAATACTATTGCGTTATTTACTTTATATAATTATATAAAAATAGATTAATATATACATAATATGACTGAGATTGATTATTCTAAGTATAATTTATATATTAAGACAGTGCAAGCATCCGCATTTAGAGTACTAATTGAAGCTCTTAAAGAAATATTAACTGATTGTAATCTTGATTTTTCTACTGATGCGTTAAAAGTTATTGCTATGGATCCTTCACATAGTGTATTAGTTCATTTAAAACTGGAAGCTGATAAATTTGAAGTGTTTCATTGTCCTGAACCTATTACACTTGGTATAAATACTCTTAATTTTTTTAAACTTATTAAAGCATTACAAAATAATGATACATTAACATTATTTTTAGAAAAGGAAAATATTAATCAACTTTGTATTAAAATGGATAATGGAGAAGCAAACAGAACAACTACATATAGAATGAATCTTATGGATTTAAATCAAGAAAATTTCCAAATTCCTTCTGTTGAATTTGATGCTGTTATTACTTTACCTTCCAGTGATTTTCAAAAAATATGCAGAGATATGTATAATTTAGGAGATAATATTGAAATTAGATCATATGGAGAACAAATTAGTTTCAGTTGTACCGGTGATATTGCTTCTCAAACTACAACCATAGGTCAATCAGATATAGGTGGTCTTTCTGTTATCAATGAAAATACATCCAATATCGTTCAAGGTATTTATGCCTTAAAATATCTTGTGCTTTTTACCAAATGCACAAATTTATGCAATACCATCGAATTATTTTTGAAAAATGATTATCCTTTAATTATTAGATACAGTGTAGCCAATCTTGGTGTGATAAAGTGTTGTCTCGCATCACAATGTATAGATGATTAAAGATACTGATATTCTAATGCATAATTTTATATTATATCTAATGTAGTTATAAAAAGAATTAAACTTAAACGTAAAATCATTTAAAATTATTTTTTTAATACGTATATGGAAATAGATAAAAATATTAAATAATATAAATTAAGTAAATTATTTATATAAATAAAAATAATGAAGAATAAAAAATAATTAAATATTTTGAAATTATAAGGTTTCTGATTATGGATATTTAAAAAAGTACATAACTAAATTATAAAACATTGGATACATTAAATATATATTTAATGTATAATTTATGGAAAAAATTCAGAACAAACACATTTGTTAAAAATAATAATTACTATAAAATTTAATATATCTATACAATCAGAAAATGTTATTCATGGTATGGATAATTGATTATTAAATATAAAAAAGTAATACAATATGACTTAGAATGAAATAAAATAGAGGAATTTAATTCATTAAATTAAGAATAAGATAAATTAAATATAAATAGACGATAAATAGGCTATGTAGCAAATGGAACATAAAAAGAAATATATTGATGGATTTGTATTTAAATATGTTGTATAATTTATGATTTATTATTATTTTTTATCTAATTCAATAATTTCGTCTATTAATTTTATTTGTTCTTTTTCCGCATTTTGAATTTTATTTTTAAGTTCAATATTATTTTTATTATTTTCATTTATAAAATATAATTCTTTTTGAATTTGTGTTATTTTATTTGTTAGATTACTTAAGTCTATTTTTGTTATTCTTTCTCCTACAAATTTATTATCTTGTTTATTTATTTTAATACAATTCTTCCAATTTTTAATGTTATTTGTAAGTAATTTCATTTTATGTAGTTTAATATCTAAAGGGTCATATGATATAAGACTTAAAGAATTTTCACTTTTATGTTTTTTTTTATTTTCCATATTTTAGTTTAGTATTATATTTTTTAAATCAATTATAAAAGATCAATTACCTTTATACCTTCTATATGTTTTTCATTAATTGCATATAATGAATTCATATTTAAATGGTATTCTTCCCATTCTTCATTAATATTTTTTAAACGAATTGTCCAATATTGTATATCTAACTTTATTTGTTTAAGTATTTTATTGAGTGTTAAAATATATTTTTGTAACATTTTTATTTTTTCTATTAAATTACTTACTTTTAAATTATTAACTGGTGTATAAGAATTTTCTATAGTAAGTTCTTTATTTAATTGTTGTATTTTAATATTAATTTGACCGATTTCTTCTAATTTTATTGTTTCAGTAGATATAATTGTATTTAGCATATCATTACATATTTGATAAGTAGGTCGTTGTCTTCTTTTTTGGGTAACCTGATGATATGAACTTCCAGCTTTTTGTGTGGAATTGAGTTTTTTAAGTTTTAATTTATACTTTAAAAATTTTAATTTATAATTAATCATTATATTATAATATTATAAAATATATAAAATAATATTAATATTTATAATTAAATGAAGTACATTATAATTACCGGTGGTGTTATTTCAGGTTTAGGAAAAGGTATTACTGCTTCATCTATTGGTCTTTTATTAAAAAAATGTGGATATAATGTTACAGCAATAAAAATAGATCCTTATTTAAATGTTGATGCTGGAACTATGAGTCCATTTGAACATGGTGAATGTTATGTATTAGAAGATGGTAGTGAGTGTGATTTAGATTTGGGTAATTATGAAAGATTTTTAGAAATTAAATTATCAAAAGATAATAGTATAACAACAGGTAAAATATATAATAATGTAATTAAAAAAGAAAGAGAAGGCGTATATTTAGGTAAAACAGTTCAAGTAATTCCACATATAACAAATGAAATAATTAATTGTATTGAAAATGTAACAAAAAATAATAATTACGATTTTTGTTTAATTGAATTAGGAGGAACAGTTGGAGATATTGAAAGTATGCCATTTATTGAAGCATTACGTATTTTAAATAATAATGATAAAAATGATTGTTGTTTTATACATGTAAGTTTAGTTCCAAAAGTTAGTAATAATGAATATAAAACTAAACCTACTCAACATAGTATTAAACAATTAAATTCATTAGGTATAGTCCCTAATTTTGTAGTTTTAAGATGTGAAGGAATATTAGATGATTCAATATATTCTAAAATATCAAATTCAAGTCTTATTAATAAAAATAATATTATATTAAATAGTAATGTTTTTAATATTTATGAAGTTCCACTTCTTTTCTTTGAACAACAATTTCATATTAAAATTTTAAATAAATTTAAAAATAATTCTACAAATTGTAATTTAACAGATTGGTCTAAATTAACAACATATTTCAGAAATAAAAAACAATTTAAAATTGGAATTGTTGGTAAATATACAGAAGTAGATGATACATATTTATCAGTAATTAGAGCTATAGAACATGCATCTTATAGTGTTGGATTAACTTTTGAAATAATAATAATTGATTCGGAAAATGAGGAAATATCAAATTTTAATATTATTAAATCTTGTCATAGAATTATTATTCCTGGAGGATTTGGACAACGAGGTATAGAAAGTATGATTAATGTTTCAAAATATTGTCGCGAAAATAATATACCTTGTTTAGGTATTTGTTTAGGTATGCAAGTAATGTTTATAGATATATGTAGAAATTTATTAGGTTATATTGATGCAAATAGTACTGAATTTATGCAAACAAAATCACCAGTTATCGATATTATACCGGAATGTAATATTCATAATAAAGGAGGTTCATTATCATTAGGATTACAAGAAATTAAATTAACGCCAAATACTCAATCATATGAACTTTATAAAAATAATATCATAAAAGAAAGATTTAGACATAGATATTCAATTAATGATAATTTTATTCATTATAATAAATTAAAAGAATATATAACATTTCCTGGTTATAACATAAAATTTAATAGACCAGATATAATAGAATTAAAAAATCATAATTTTTTTATAGGGTGTCAATTTCACCCAGAATTTAATACTACACATAATAATCCTAATCCATTATTTATTGGTTTATTGCGATCATTGTCACTTTTTGGAATAGAAAAAAATAATAAAAAAATATTAAATGTATTATAATTTCATTATAAATGCTAAAACATAAAAATGTGGTCTAGTATCAAAAGAATGATTTAATCCTTCACTTGGAATAGTATGATTATGTAAATATCCACTACTCGCAGTACTCGTTTTAAAGCTATGTTCATGATTTATGTCTGCATTACGTGTCCAATCACCTCTTGCGTGACCTTTATTATCAAAGTCGGTCTGCCCATCGTGTCCTCTACCATGACCAACATCCACGCTTCCGTCTAGCTCGGAATAAAATACATCATCATAATAATGACTATGAGAGGCGTTTTTATTCATAGAATCTGTGTTACCATTATGATAATGATTTGTATCTGTAAATTTTGTGTTTCCAGAATGATTATGAGCTGGTAGATTATTAATGTTTAATTTTACTAAACCATTAAATGTAGTATCTTTTGGACCTATTGTCCAACTTTCTTTATTATTAAAACTAGCTATAAATCTGCCTCTTAAATCAGGTGTTTCATTTTGTCCATCACATATTGCCCATCCTTTTGGAATATCATTAACATTACCTGCCCACATCATTATCATTCCTTTTATAATAAAAGGCTGATTATGTTTATTTAGTAAAGTGCCATTATGAACACGCACATTCCCTTGTGTAATATGAATTTCTTTAGCTTTCATATTTATATCTTTGTCCGCAGAAATGTTTACATCTTTATTTCTAACAGATGGAGTAATATAAGTATTACCATCTTCTCTATCTTCTATAAATGTTTCAGTTTTATTATTATAATTTTTATAAAGTAAATATATAATAACAATTCCAATTAGTATTAATAAGTTAGTGTCCATATTTATATATATATATATATATATATATAAATAAAAAAAAATTAATATTATTTAATAATTAATTAGGTACTTTAATATTTATGCTTTTCCTCTTCCTCTGAACTTCACTAAGTTTTGAAAATCGTCAGATTAAATTTTTCATCTGATCCTCACTAAGTTTTGAAAATCCTTACTATTTATACATGTATTAGCATGAACACCATCATACAGACAGAATTCTCCAGTGTCAAACTGAATCCTACTAGCATTGCTAAGCTAAATCTGATAACCATATTTACCTGGTTTTATATATGTATTTCCATTAGGATGTGGTAAATATGAAGCTATTCCATTATACCTCCAAAGTAGAATTCCACTTGCTTCATTCAAAATTATGTGTCCATTTTTTACCAGGTCTTATATATGTATGTCCATCTTGTGCTGGAAAATGAGAACACAAACCGCCCTGTCCTGTGTGACATACTGAACTATGATTTGAACCCATATAAATTTGTTTAGCTCCATTCAAAAGTATGTTATGATCTTTTTTACCTGGTCTTATATATGTATTTCCATCTTGTGCTGGAAAATGTGAAGATAAATCCTGTCCTTTTAATTCATTATTATTTGAATGTATAAAAATTTTTTTAGCTCCATTCAAAAGTATGCCTTTTATTGAAGCATTAAGAATTTTAAATAATAATGATGAAAATGAATGTTGTTTTATACATGTAAGTTTAGTTCCAAAAGTAAGTAATAATGAATATAAAACTAAACCTACTCAACATAGTATTAAAGAATTGAATTCATTAGGTATAGTTCCTAATTTTGTAGTATTAAGATGTGAAGGAGTATTAGATGATTCATTATATTCTAAAATATCAAATTCAAGTCTTATTAATAAAAATGACATTATATTAAATAGTAATGTTTTTAATATTTATGAAGTACCAAAATTATTTTTTGAAAAAAAATTTCATATTAAAATATTGAATAAATTTAATAATAATTTTACTAATTGTAATTTAATAGATTGGTTTAAATTAACAGAATTTAAAAAAAAAAATAAATTTAAAATAGAATTGTTGGTAAATATACAGGAATAGATGATACATATTTATCAGTTATTAGAGCAATTGAACATGCATCATATTATGTTGAGTATAAATTATGAGATAATAATAATTGATGTAGATAATGATGAAATATCAAATTTTAAGAATGTTAAATCTTGTGATAAAATTATTATTCCAGGAGGATTTGGACAAATAGGTATAGAAAGTATGATAAAAGTTTCTAAATATTGTCGTGAAAATAATATACCTTGTTTAGGTATGCAAGTTATGTTTATAGATATATGCAGAAATTTATTAAATTATAATCATGTTAATAGTAATGAATTTAATAGCGAAACTAATTCCCCTGTTATTGATATTATACCAGAATGTGATATTAAGAATAAAGGAGGTTCATTATCATTAGGATTACAAGAAATTAATTTAAATAAAACATCAAAAAACATATAAACTTTTATAATAATCATACAATAAAAGAAAGATTTAGACATAGATATTCTATCAATAATAGTTTTATTAATTATAATGAATTATATGAATATATATCATTCTCAGGATATAATAAAAATATAATAGACCAGATATAATAGAATTAAAAAATCATAATTTTTTTATAGGATGTCAATTTCATCTAGAGTTTAATACTACACGCAATAATCCTAATTCATTATTTGTTGGTTTATTAAAATCTAATATATTTTTCATATAATTTAACTTAATTATATATTTTTATAATATAATTTCATTTATTTTATCTTTAATTTTATCAGCATCTATTCCAATATGTAATAACCAGTATCCTATTCCATAATGAGCACAGATTTCTTCATCTTTTTTTATTTTTTTTGTTGAATAATATATTGGAAAATCTTTTGTTTCAATTATTTCGACATTACAATTATTTTTACTTTCAATATATATTAACATCTCTATTTTATCACCATTTTTTATAATACTATAATCATTTACTAATACACCACATAAATTTAAATTATCATTTTCTAAATATTTTACTCCATTTACAACTTGATTATTATTTATATCACGTATATAAGGACCAATATTTTTAATATAATTTTCTTTATCATTTATATATTCTTTGTATATTTCATTTTTATAATTTATCTCACCATAATAAATTATAATAGGAACTCCTTTTTTTATACTTTTTTTTGCAAATAACGATATTCCTTTTTCATTTTCTTTTTTATATATCAATGGTTCTTTATCAATATTAATAATTTTTTGACTTAGTTGTTGTTTATGAGAATACATTTTATATTTAAAAATATATATAAAATCAATTTTATTTATTAATTTATACACTTTACTTCTGATCAGTGTCAGTATTTTCTTTATGATTATGATTTAGTTTTTATTAGAATATCTTTTAAATTATTTATTTATAAATAATTACCATTTGGAATTATTTAATTGTTTATATAATGTTAATGTCGAATCTCCTAATTTAACACATAAACTATGATATTGTAATATATAATTTTCACATTTATAATAATTTGTATATCATTTTTAGATTATTATATACATTATATACATTATATACATTATATAGACCATTAATTTCTTGAGATATATTATACCAGTATTATTTATATCTATTGTAATTGAACTATTATTTTGCCATCTAATTAATTTTAAACTTGTAAATTATTTGAAATAATGTTAATAATTATTTTATAGTAATTCTATTCTTTTTATTATTTTTATTTGTGTATTTAATTGTATGAAAGTATTTTTATCCAATATTAATTCATTTATATTTAATATTATAAAAAATAATATATATTTATATATATTTATATATATATATACAATATGGTTAATTATAAAAGTAGATATTTAAAATATAAATTAAAATATTATATGTTAGTTGGTGGTATGGGATTTGATGTTATACCACAGTATAACTTGGAAAATTTTCAAAATAATTTAGAAAAAATAAATGAAAATATTAAGAAAATACTCGATGCGAATACTGTTGTGTTATTATATTTAAAATACTATGAAAAATTATTTAAATTAATAAATAATAAAAATTTAGATGAAGTAAAAATGCTAGTAAATTACTTTGATAAATTACGTATAAATTTAAAAGATTTTTATAATATATTAATTATAATAGATACAAATAAATTTAATTTGGAAAATATAAATTTTATTATAAATTTATTTAATAAAATTTTAAAATCAATACAAATTAATAGTATATTATGGAAAATATTAGTAATGTCAAATTCATTAATTGATATAAATAATTCATTAAATGATTACGACGACAAAGATAATAAAAATAATTTAATAGTAGATTTATCAAATGTATTAAATACATCTGATGAAATAAAATTAGAATATATTAAAATAAATAAAACAATTGAAAGAAAAATTATAATAGAAAATTTGAATGAAACAGATAAATATAAACAAATTGTTAATAATTTTAGATATGCGTTTTTTAAAATAATTACTCAAATAGCAACTTCTGGTGATGGATTTCTACAAATTAAAAATATAATTGATAATATGAATAATGATAAATTAAATTTAGTTGATGAATATTATAATTTTCATATAGAGTTTGATGAATTTACAAATATTTTAAAAAGATGTAAAAAATTTGTTAAATTATCTGTTGAGGAACAAATAAAAAAAAATAAACTATTATTAAAATGTAGTAAAAATAAAAATGACAAATTAAGAAATATAGAAAAAAATAAATTAGTAACTAAATTAGGTAATTTATTAAAAGACTGTATATTTTATTAAAATACTTTATAAATTTCTTAAATATTTGTAGAGAATAATATTAGTTTGGATAATTATTTATTTTACATTTAATATATATTAAATTTACTTTTTATAATAATAATGATTTATTATTTCTATTATAGTAGTCACAATTTTGTCCATTTATAAATGAATTTAATTAAATTTAAATGCGTTAAATTTAATTTTTTTTTATAATTATATAATATAAATATAAACTAAACTTCTATTATGTTTTTATCTAAATTTTTATATTTATAATTAGATTTATATTCTTGACAACAACCATTTATTAAACAAAAACATAAGGTAGAAATTAGAGTAATTATTACAAATACACTAACTATTGTTAATAATATATTTAATTTTTCTATATCCATTTAATTTATAATTAACTTATAATTAATTTATCTATAAATCATTAGTATTAGTATTAGTATTAGTATTAGTATTAGTATTATAAAAATAATATGAACAAATAATACTAAAACTAATAAAAGATATAATAGTACCTATCATAAAACCCATTATAAATTCATAATGCAACATATTAAATATATAATTAAATATAATTATATATATATATATATATATATATATATAACTACTTAAAAAAATAACAGTATAGATATATAAGTTAAATAAATATTTATAATTTATATCTCTTATTACCTTATATATATATATAAGTACTTAAACAAATAATTACATATATATATAAGTTAATAACTTCATATATCTGTATAGCTCAGTTGGTAGAGCGCATGGCTCTTAACCATGTGGTCGAGGGTTCGAGCCCCTCTATAGATACAATTAGCGAAGTGGCGCAGAGGTTAGCGTGCCGGGCCCATAACCCGGAGGACAGTGGATCGAAACCACTCTTCGCTATTTATTAAATTATATACATGTTTGAATATTATATACGGAATAAAAAACTAACAGCAAATTTTGTATGCATATTCCATAAATAAATGAGGACATTGGTTCAAATCCAGTCTCGATTAATTTTGTTATTTATTTTTATCAGTCGAGTAGCTCATTGGTAGAGCTCCTTATTTACCTTTAATGTTTTTTGAATTCCATATTTCCTTTAATTTGCTGCGATAGCTCAGTTGGCAGAGCGCACGACTTTTAACAATGTGGTCCTGGGTTCGAGCCCAGGGTAGGCATATTTTAAAGATATAACAACAAGTTTTAATACCAAACTATTAGCCCGTCTAGCTCAGTTGGCAGAGCGCACGGCTTTTAACCGTGTGGTCCTGGGTTCGAGCCCCAGGGTGGGCATATTTTAAAGATATCTAACAGCAATTCCAAACATTCACTTATTAGAATTAAAATGATATCTGCGCTTATTGCAAGCATCTCTTTATCATAAGAAAAAAATTATTTCTGATACCCCACCTGTAGCTCAATTGGTAGAGCATGGGACTGTAGTGGTAAAACGATTTTTAATCGCAGGATTCCCGGGGTCAGGCGTTCGATTCGCCTCGGGTGGACATTTTCTTTGATAAGCCCCTGTAGCTCAGTTGGATAGAGCATCAGACTTCTAATCTGAGGGTCGCGCGTTCGAATCGCGTCAGGGGTACATTTTATTTTTTTTATTTACATTATTATAATATTTATTTTTTTTTAAATACAAATAAAATATATTACGTTATTACCGATTTATATATTAATGACGATTTAATATTAATAGATAATAACATTATTTCTCATGGTATTTTAAATATTATTGATACAAATAACTCATTTTATATTGAAAATATAGAAGATAAAAAAAAATAATCCTTATAATACAATTATTTTTCCTACAAATTTATATTTTTTCTACAAATTTATATTTTTTCTACAAATTTATATTTTTTCTACAAATTTATATTCTTATTCAAATGCATTCAAAAATACTATTTATCAATCTCATAGTTCTTTATATCAACAAAACATAGAAAATATAAATATTAATTTACATAATAATAATAAAGGATTTTATAAAATTAATCATAAATGAAAAGTATTTTCCACTATATTTTACATCAAATACTTTAAGTAATGTAATTAAATATGGACCTATTAGTTATTATTTATTAACATGGAAAACACAAGAAACTTTCGATTATTTTATGCCAGATGATGATAATATTATTAAATTAATCCTTTATATATTACTGATAATAATGATATAGTACAAACTTATTTACCTCAAAGTATAGATAATTCACCTGATATTATTCAATTTAATGAAATTCCTAATAATGCTATAACACATAATAGTATAACTATTACTTGGATAAACCTATTAATTTACAAAATAGCACACGTAATAATATTAGTAATTATATAATTCAATCTTATTTAAATGATAATTGGATTAAAGTAGATAATGTATCAAATACTTATTATACATATAAAGATTTAATACCTAATACTACATATCAAATAAGAATTGCTTCTGTAAATAATAATAATTATATTTCACCTTATATTCTAATTCTTATACTTTTAAAACATTACAATCTACACAATTAAATATATTGCCTAATCCCATTCAAAATTTGCAATTTGTTTCAAATAATAATACTATTTTGCTTACTTGGGATGTTCCTATTCCAAATAATTCAGGTAATATTTTAGGATATTCAATAGATATTTTACAAAATGATATTTATATTAATTTTGTATCTAAAATACAAAATACATACTATAAAAGTTAGCAATTTATTATCTAATACATTTTATAAGTTTAGAATTTACTCTCATAATTTATATGGTATTAGTAGTTATCTTATTACAAATGATTCTTTAAAAACATTATAAAATAATTATATAATATATATGGGTAATTGTTGTTCAAATAGAAAAAATGCAAATAAAGATAATAAAATTAATAAACATACAAATAATACAAATTTAAAAAATAAAGACAAATTTCATAATATATTAATTTGTCAACCTTGTAGTAAATAAAATAATATATTATTCTTAGTAGATAATGTAAAAGGTTTTTTTATATTTTAAATGATTTTACTAAAAGAAATATTCCACCAGTCATTGATAAAGCAGTAAGTGTAACAGAAACATAGGGAAATGGTTTAAATAAAACTTTTAAAGTTCTATTTCCATCAATTAATTCTTGATTTCGATATATAATTACTGCCATAATTAATAAATATAATATAAGAAGGGAAGCCATTAAAATTATAAAAAATCCAATCCAACTAAATGTATTAAAATTACCAAATAATTTTTTATAATTTTTTTTAAAAAATCCTGTAAGTTTATTTCCTCCTTTTATTTTTTTTTTATTTTTTTTATTCATTATAATAATAAATTAGATAATAAAATTGTTTATAATTGATTATATAATTATATTTAAAAAAAATAAATGATTTACAATTTAATGTTGGTAAAAATATAAAATAAACAAATATAATTAATATAAATTATTTTGGATTAAATTAGATTACTAAATAATATTAAATATAAATTTAGAATTAAATATTCTTAATACTAAAGTATTACAATAATACATTGAAACTGATCGATGATTAGTAAATCTTGAACCTATTAAATCTTCAGTATAGTCATTTTAGTTCATAGTTAATAAAATAACTATTTTTTCCGTTAAAAATTTTTATATTATCTTCCTCATAATAATCATATTTTATATTCTATTTTTTTAAAAATATAAGGTTTTTTAATATTATCCATTAATTTATTTGAATAATATACTCTATAAAAATTTTATATAAAGTAATATTTTTTATAATTAATATTTAAAGATAATTTATATAAATATATTATTATGAAAAATAAAATATTAAAAAGTAAAGAAGAAATTAAAAAAGAATTAGAAGAGGATTATACTATAAAAAAATATAAAAAGAAAACATACCATGATAAATATGATATTTTACAACAAAGTAAAGAATTTGAAACAATTAAAAAATGTAATGAAATATATAAACAATTGTTAGATAAAAGGGTTTATGCATCAAATTTAATAGATAGTAAAGAAGTAATAGGTGAAAATAATAGTGATGAGGACGAGGAATTAAAATTTTTAGAAATTGTAAAAAAAGGAGGTGAAAATTTTAATAATAAATTTCGTTCGTATTGTGCAAGTGAAAAAATAAAAAACTCAGGTAATATTAAAAAAAAAATAGAATTACTTGATAATATAATGAATAATAAAAGATTACTTTATTTAAAAAAAAAAAGTGATTTAAATAAAAATAAAAAAGAAAAAAAAGAATATGTTAAATGTTTAAGAGATTTAAGAAATAAATTATACAGATTTAATAATAGTTGTATAAAGGAAATAAGACAAAAACAATATAGTTTTAATGGTATAATTTAATGTAGTATAAAATTATTCACTGTCAAAATATTCAATTTCCTCAGGTTTAATAATTACTTTTTTTTTTTTTTTTTTTGTTTTTTTTATATTTTTTTTTTTTGAAAAAGAATATTTTAATTTTTTTTTTTTTTTTTAATATTTCTTTTTTTTTTTTTTTTTCTGGTTTTATATATATTTTTATATATGGAACAAGAATATTAGAATTATTTTTAATCTTGAGAATATCCTTAATAATTTCTGGGTCATAAAGTTTATGATAATAAATAATTTTTTCATAATGATTAGCAAATTCAACAATAAAGTCTTTCTTTTTAGGAGCTCTTTTTTTATCAGCTCCACTTTCTGTGTAAAATTCTCTGAAATCTGATATAATATCATCAAAATATTCACCTTCATTATCAGCAGAGAAATCAACACCATCAAAATATGATTTATAAATATTATTTTCAGCTCTAATTTTTTCTGTAATTTCAATTACAGGCCAAGGTTCATAAATATTAGTTCCATTTGTCATCATAGTGTAATATTTATTGTAATATTGTAATAAATAAAACATAAATGCTTCTTTATATTCAATAACTTGTTCAATAAGTTTATTATCTCTTACACATTGATATTCTACTGGTCGATCTTCTTTATCTTTAAATTTTTTACATAAATTAGGTATAGATTTATTTTCTTCAAAATCTTCCTGATTAACAAATCTTGTTTTAAAAGGAACAATTTTAACTCTTCTCCATGTACCATCATCATGAGAATCAAACGCTGGAACATTATTAGCAGTCATAACACATTTAAATTGTGGTTTAAATTTAATAGGATCTTTATAAAGACCTCTTACACTTATTATATCACCACCAGTCCATTCTTTTAATTTACTTGTATTGACAACTTGGTCTTTTTCAACTTCCTGAAATAAAACTAATCTTTTACCTTTGCATTCAGCTAATTCAGGATCTGCAGCAGCAGAACCATTTCTTTTTGTTGTAAGAGCTGAAACATTCATAATTGTATAAAAATCTCCTAATACAGCACTTACTAAATCTAGTAATTTACTTTTACCATTACCACCACCACCAGTAAAAATATGAAAAGTTTCTGACCTAATATCACCACTAATACAACTACCAAGAATAGTTAATGCATATTCCCTAACATCATCCTCTGGTAATATTGAAAATAAGAATTTTTCTATTGTTTTTATTTCAATTGAATCCATTTCATATTCTTTATATTCCAAATTACAAGATTGTGTTATTAAATCATCTCTTTTACCTTTTCTGAATTCTAATTTTTTTAAATCATAAACACCATTAGTAAAATTTAATAAAAATGGATTTTCATCTAATTTATTAAAAAATAGTTCTCTTTCAATAGTAAATTTAGTCTTACCCATTTTCATTAATTGTTCATTACCTGAGGCAGTATCACATTTTTCTCTACATTGTTCTAATACTTTAGCACGAAATTCATGATAGCCTTTTTTATAATCATCATCTTTATTATCTTTTGCTATATGTTCTTCTTCAAGTTTTTTATCCCATAATAATTCATCTATTTCAGTACTTAAACATAGTCTTAAACAGTGCCCATCTTCTTGGTCTTGTATCCATCTATGTTTATCTTCATTATATTCAAACCATATATTACGTTTATTCGCACCACATAATATACTCATTTCAGCAGGATTAAATACCTTTTTATGATTATATTCATAACCATTTTTAATTATATACACAAGATTTATAATATCTTTTTCGGTTGGTTTTTTATTTTTACATATTTCATTAATTTGTTTATCAATTAATTTACCTCTTGTAATTTTTAAGTAACCTTCATAATTATATTCACGTGCCCACATAAATAAAGTTCCAGGTCCTAAATCCTTACAAACCATATCATTCCATCTTTTTTCACATTCGCCTTCAATATATTTAGAACTTTTTTTACTTAATTCAATCCATTTATCTAGTAATATATTATCTGGTACTTTCGAATCTAAAGATTTAACATTATGAATATTATGTAATATCCATCCATATTTGATCCATTTAAAATAATCATTTTGTATTTCTTTATTTGTTAATAATAAATCACAACATGGTACAATATAATCATTTAAATCTTGGTAAAGACTATCCCTTCCAAAAATTTGATGTTCTGTTATATAACTAAAAGTTTTATTTTTTTTTTTATATTTTTTAATAGATTTATTATTTTCTTCTTCCTTATTAATAAACTGTATTAATTTTTCATTATTATTTATTTTTGATAATTCATATTTATTTCTAATAGATAATAATTGTATTAATTCGGTAGTAATTGGTATATCATTCTTAATAATTCCATTATTATCTACTGTACATGTTAATTCATAACCAAAACTTTTAGGTTTACTACTACCATATAACTGCCACCCAGCATCATATATGACTGCTTTATCAAAAATATCAGAAAAGGGATTTGTAATTGGAATATTTTCAAATATTGAATTTAGTTTATTTTTATCTTTTAAAATTTGTTCTCTAATATAATATTGTATTTCAGGTTTTGTAATAATTTTTGGATATATTATATGAATTCCATCTTTTAAACTAGTGTTAGTTTTATTTAATGTTGGGTTTTTTTTTTCAAATACGTAAGCAATCAAATTTTTATTATCAATGGTTAATACTTCCTTAATTTTTTCATTATACAAAAAAACTATATTTTTTATAAAATCTAAATCGTATTTTCTATCATTATTTAATCCCATAACTATATCTAAATCTATTAAAATAGGTGATGTATCTTTATGCATTTCTACTAAATGTAATTTATTTTCAGGATTACAACCTTTTAATTTTTGTAATACATTAAAGTATTTATTATAAAATATATCAAGTTTATCATCATTAATATAAAAAGAACCAGAGGGTTCACCTATTGATGAATGTGTTGGACCACTATTCTCAATTTGTGATATATCATCTTTATTATATTTAAAAATTTTAAACATCCAATCAAAAAAATTTTTTTTTATATACCGATGCTCGTCTAATTCTTCTATTTTCTTTAAAGTAATCATATCATTATTCGTAATTTCCGAATTAGAATTCATATTTTAATTATAATATTTTTTTTATCTTTAAAATATTTTAAATTTATTAAAATTAATATATATATTTATATAATTTAAATATTTATATAATATCTTGATATATATATTATATTTAGTATTATATATATATCAAGATATTATATGAGTATATATTAATTTATTTTATTTAAAATTATATAAATTTAAATTTCTAATTACATTTTTGAAAATAAAATAATCATTTAAAAAGATATTATTATTGTTAAATATATATATGGAAAATATTAATATAAAACGAATTATTAAAGATATAACACAATTAAATGATAATACTTTACAAAAACATAATATTTATCATCATTTTGTTGATGAAGATATATATAATATTAAAATTTTAATGATAGGACCAGAAGATACTCCTTATGAAAATGGATTTTATTTTTTCCATGTATTTTTACCTAAAAATTATCCTTTTGTTCCTCCACAAGTAAAATATTATACTCAAGGTAATAATATTAGATTTAATCCTAATTTATACTGTAATGGAAAAGTATGTCTTTCCATTATTAATACATGGAGTGGTCCACAATGGACATCATGTAATTCAATATCTACTGTTTTATTATCAATTCAAAGTTTAGTATTTGTTGATAAACCACTTCAAAATGAACCTGGATTTGAAGATGAAGTTAGTGAACGTGTTAATAATTATACAAAAATTATTGAATATGAAAATTTCAATATTGCAATTATTAAAATGTTAGAGGAACCACCTATAGGATTTGAATGTTTTAAGGAAGTTACCGAAAAATATTTTGTAGAAAATTTTGAAAAAATAAATAGTAAAGTAGAAAAACTTAAAGAAAATGATAATAAAATTATAATAGCAAATTTTTATAATATGAAAATAAAAACAAATTATAAAAATATCAAGAATAAATTAATTAAATTAAAAAAAAAATTATTAAATTAAACTTTTTTTAATTTATTTATAATAATAAAAGCATTTCTAATTATACTATACGGTGTATTAATTAATGAACCTACTAGTGGAATTATTCCTATTAAAGACATTAAAGCACCAATCCAATCTTTTCTTAATATTGAAATAATTAATCCTGCAATATCTACTGCCCAACCAAAAGGAGGAATTAAACCAACAATATCAAGTACTAAATCAACAAATATTAATAACCACTCTACCCATTCATAATTTTCTTCTAAATAATGTAATATAAATATTTTATCTAACATACCACCCTTAATTTTTTTTTTAGAATTTAATTTATTTAAACAATAATTAAGTGTTTCTTTAGTAATAATATTATCAAGAATATTATTATAAATAAATATTAATATTTGGGTATCCAAAACTGTACTTTTTCCAAATTGTTTCTTGAAATCTTGATTAATAGTATTTATTAAATCCATATATGACTTTTTAGATTTTATTTGTTTCCATTTTATCCAGTATAAATATGATATTCCTATATTATTTATAAATAATTCTAAATTTTTAATTAATAAATATTCTAAATTTTTATTTTTTAATTTATTTTTAAGTTTTATTATTTCTTTATTTTTTTTTATATCTTTCCATATATTTAATTTTTTTTTTAAACAAGAAAATAATTTTAGTTTTTGTTGTTTATTAAATTTAAATTTTTTTTTTAAATTATTTTTTTTAAATTCATTATAATTCATAGTATTATAATATATATATATATATATAATTTTATAAAATAAATTAATAATATTTTGCATATTAATATTATGTAATTACTTGTTTGTTGTATTAATAACCTTTAACTTCCGTATATTTTTTATATGCTTTAACTACTTGTTGTGCTATACCTATTGGACCTGCAAAAATCCCAACAGCAGGAATTGCTTGAATTAATGCTATTAAAGCATTTATCCAATCTTTTCTTAAAATAGCAAGAACACCGCCCGCAATATCAACAAAATTACCAACAAGTGGAATCATACCTACAGCATCCATAGCGATATCAATTATTAAAAATAACCACTCAGTCCAAGGATATTTATTTTCTAAATAATGTAATATTGGAAGATATGTAAATATTTTTTCAATAAAAGTTTCTGGTAGTGGATAAGGAAAATTAGGGTCAGACGCAAAAAATCCACTACCACCTATAAAATTTGTAGATTTAATAATCATTATAGAATTAATAACATTTTCGTATATAAGTATTAGTATATTAATATCATTTAAATTAGTTTTACCGAATAAATTAGTTATTCTTTTATAAATTTTCCGTTTTATTATTTTTTTTGTAAGTTTTTGTTTTTTTAAATTATTATAATAAAAATATGTTTTTACTAACCCATTTATAATTAATTCACTATTTTTTATAAATAATTTTTGAAATTGTTTTTCTCCATTAACATTAAATTTACTTTGTAAAGATTTATCTAAAAATATTTCATAAACTTTTATTAGTTTTAAAAATAAAAAAATTTTATTTTGAGTACTTTTTTTTATTTTAAAATTATATTGGTTATATTTCATCTATTATATTAATATATTTTATTAAATTTTGAAAGTATATTTTATTAAATTTTGAAAGTATATTTTATTAAATTTTGAAAGTATATTTTATTAAATTTTGAAAGTATATAATTTTACATTATAAAATTTATAATATAAATTTATATTATATAAAATTGATTTAAATATATTATATATTTATAAATATGGAAACTAATAACCCTCTTACTATATTAAACCCAAATTCAGATACAAATATTAAAGTTCTTATACAAAGTAATTATGATTGTTATATTGATACATCCTTTATTAATATTCTAAGAAAATTTATTATATCAAATATAGAAACTTATACTTTTTATTATATTAATAAAGAAAATAAAAATCCAAATATTAAACCTATAAAAATAAATACAAATAATATTAATAATTTAAATAATGATATGTTAGGTCATAGAATTAGTTTATTACCAATAAATATTTATGCACTTGAAATATTAGTTTTATTTTCACATTACAAAAAAAATAAAAAATATAATTTAAAGGAAATTGAAGAATTTGAAATAAGTCAAGATGACTTATATGATAATGAACTTAAATTTTATATTAAAAAATCATATGAAGATTTTGATGTTGAAAATGAATCTAATTTTATATCTATTACTGATGGTAATATTAAAAATGATTTATTTGATATACTCACAACCGGTTATGATAAAGACATAGAAAAAATAAAAATTAGGGATAGTTTTATTGAATATATATTTGAAAATGAAGAAGATAATTCAATAATAAGTATATTAAACCATAAATATGATTATGACATAACAGATACAGAGGAATTAAAATTATTAAAACTATTTAAACCTTACATTGATAAAAATGGTAAATCGTATTATAATATAATTACAAGAATTAAAATAAATCAACAAATTGATATTGATATGTATTTAATGAAAAATTCAGTTATAAGTGATAATTACACAGAAAATAATATTAGATATTCACCCGTTGCCGCATGTAGATCAACATTTGCTATAAATTATATAGATGTATTAAATATATTTAATAAGAATTCAAAATTTAGTGATGAAGAAGTACAAGTAATTACACAAAAAATTGTAGATTTAAATAATTTATACCCTCCAATATTATTAAATAATGATGATTTAAGTGAATTAAAAATTGATAATATTGATTTAAGCGAATTCAAAAGATTTTGTATAGAAGAAGCTGAAAGATATTACTATGGAAAAGACAATCAAATTAATAGAGTACATATATTAGAATATGAAACTTTAAATTTTTACAAACCAAAGATAATTTTACAAAAAGCATTAAAAAATTTAATAGATACTAATATAACAACTTACCATAATGTAAATATTTTTAAGGATATTTATAATAATATTAATTTAAATGATATATTAATTAAAAATACTCCATTATTACTCGATAAATATAAAATAACTAAATCTTCTAAATTAACTCCTCACTTAAATAATTCTATTGATATATTAATTTATAATGGAACTCATGGTTTAGGTTACTTAATGCAAACATATATAAATTATAATGATAAAATAACAAATAATATTATTACATATATTGGATATAAAATAATACATCCATTAGAAAATAAATTATTAATAAGTATTCAAATTAAAGATAATAATAATGATTCGAATTATAAACTATTAAAATCTCTATTTAAAACAACATATGATTACTTACATAATTTAATAGATAATTACTTACTAAAAGAAATAGAATAATTCTTTACACCTTTTAATAATAAATATTAAATTTTTTTTATAATATATTAAATTTTTTAATAATAAATATTAATTTTTTTTTATAATATATTAAATTTTTTTTATAATATATTAAATTTTTTTTATAATATATTAAATTTTTTTTATAATATATTAAATTTTTTTATAATATATTAAATTAATAGATTTTAAGTATAATATTTTTAATAATTTAATTAATTTAAAATATTTAAAATATTAAAAATATTATAATTAAAATATAACTTATTAGTAATAAGTAAGATGAGTATTGATTGGGGAAATGTTATTATACAAAATATAGATATTGAATATAAAATACCTGTAATAAATTTTGAAAATGATAGTATAAAAAAATTAAATGAAATTATGCATAATGTAGAAATTTCAACAAATGAAAAAGGAAAAAAAGTTATTTATAATGAAAAAAATATAAATTATAAAAGTAAAAATATAAGTAATATTATTAAAAATATATTTGATAAAAAACTTAATAAATTAGATATAGATAATTATAATTTATATAAAAATTATAATAATTTTAAAAATAATAATAAATATTATTTAAATGAAAATAATAGTTGTATAAATAAAGAAAATTATAATTATTCTTTAAAAAAATGGTTAATTCCAGTAGTTGAAGAAAAAAAAAATATATATATAAATACTCATTATAAATCTATAAAAGAAAATGATTATATAAAAGGACTTGAAAATATGGGTATTTCCCTTAAAATACCAAATTTAAATTTTAAAGATAAAAAAGGAGAACAATATAATACATTAAATATTTTATCTTTTGGTCATCTTAAAAAAATGATATTATTTTTTAATGATATTGAAAAAGCAAAAGAAGGTAATGGGGAAAGAATTGAAACAATTGATAATAATAATTTATTAACTTTAAGTTATTTTAATTATAGAACACAAATTAATGGTGAAATTAATAATAGAAATATAGATTCTATTGAAGAATTAAATAAATTTATAGAAAAAATAAAAAGTATAGAAAATAATTATTTTGAGTATATTGATGTAAATGGTAAAAAACATATAAAAGTCAGTAAAAAAGATAAAGCATATGATTATTTAAGTATATTTGAAATTGACAATATTAATAAAGACAAAGAAATGTTTATTGAGTATTTTAAATTTTATAAAAAAAAATTTGAGGAACAAGATAAAATTAATCAATTTTATAGTAAAGAATTATATGAATTACAAACAATATGGAGTTTTATATATTCAAATGAAGAAAAACAATTTATAGATTTAAAAGAAACAGCACAAATTACTATTAATAAAAAAAAAATAACTTTATCAGGGCAATTTAAAAAATTTAAAAATTATTTAAAACAAATTGAAGTAACTGAACATATGATGTTTAAACTTTCAGATGAATATATATATAAATCAAGTAAAGTAATTGAATCGGAAGATACTAAAACAATTATAAATAATAAAATTAATTTTTATGCATTGACAGATTTATATCTTGAAAAAAGTGTAATTGAAACAAATTATAATGATGAATTTAATTTAATTAATTCTGTCGATATAAAAAAAAGATATAATATTGCTAAAAATATAAACTTAAAAGTAATAAATAATTTAAATAGTGAAAATAATTTTATAAATTTATTTGAAGAACTAAATTATGAAACAGAATATTCTAATACTTATAATTCATATTCTTCAAGTAAAAATAAACAACAATTTAATAAAACTATTGAATTAGATAATATTACAAATAAATTAAAAAATTATATAAAAGAAGATAATTATACACAAATAGTAAAAGAAGATAACTATAGTGAAATTTATAAAAAAAATGAATATGTTCCTTTTAATTTAATTGATGTAAATAATAAACCTATTAGTAATAAACAATTGTATTTATATAAACCTTGGTTATCAAATTATACAGTAGAAAAAAATGATGATTTAATCGATACAAATATTAAAACACAAGTTGTTAGAAATAATTCTGAATTAATAACTAATATGAATTTTCATAATTGTATTACTTATGATGGTAATGGTAATATTAAAGTAATACAAAATAGGAGAGATAAATTTAATGATAATCTAGGATTATCGTCTAATAGATTTTCTTTAGAAAATAAGAAGGAAATTAGAACTGCTTTAGTAGATGAAAAATTAAATATTAAAGGATTTTACTATACAGATCCAATAAAAAATGATTTAAATATACATTATTTAGGTGATAAAACTACATTTATTAATAAATTAAGTAATATAGAAAATAAAAAATTATTTAAAGGTTTTGAAAATATTGATTTTACTGATTACGAAGAAAATTTTATAGAATTATATGAAAATAAAGATATAACAGATGAAATAGTAAAAACATCTATAAAAAATGAATTTACAATAGATAAAATTATAAATAATATAGATAAAAAATTCACTATCAATGATAAATATTTACTAAATATTAATTCAATTAATAATATTTTGAAGGATTATGATTATAATATAAAAACATTACCTAATTGTTTTATTAAAAATTTAAATAAAATATTATTAGATTCTAATATAAAATATAAAGAAAAAATTAAGATAATTGAAGAGGAAAATAAAAATAAAATAAAATCTAATTATGATATAATTAGACTTAAAAAAGGAGAAGCTCAAAACAAATTAGCTGATAATTTAAATAAAACAGTAGAAATGAATAATTATTATTTAGTTAATTTGGAAGAAGATAATACAATAAAAAATGATAAAATAATATCAATTTTAGAGTCTCAAATATCTGAAGAAGAAAATACAAAAGATACATATTTTATTATACAACCAAATATTATAGAAATTTTCTTTGAATATTCGGATAAAATAATTAATAATAATTTAAGTGAAAAAGAAATTAAAGAAATTATAGAAATTATAGATAATAATCAATGTTGGTTTTTTGATGAAAAACTTAAACTAATTTATAATGAAAATCCAGTAAATAATTTAGATAAAATAAATACTATATTTAATAGAATTATATATACACTTTATAAAAATAAAAATAAACTAATTACTAATATAGAAGGAGATATAATTCGGATAGAGTGGAAAGCAAAAGAATTATTATTTGAACTATTATATGATTTTGAATATGATATTGATAATGATATTTTTAAAAAAATAAATTTACAAAGACCATTTTTATCATTATTATCAGATTTTAGCGATAAATATACTACTATAAAAGAAACTTTAAAAGATGAATATGATAAAAAAATTAATATAAATTATAAAAAAATAATAAAAATACCTATTAGTAAAGGTAAAAAAAATAATAAAAATGAATTTATAAATGATGCGAAGAATAATAAAGAGTTGATAGAATTAGAAGGATTAGAATATTATAATACTAATAATATAAAAAATAAAAATTTATTAAATACATACTACGAAAGTATAAATAAAGTAAATAATTCATATTTTAATGAAGAAGAATATATAATGGAAAATTTATATCCATTATCATATAATATTTCTAATAAATATAATAATAATTATCCCTTTATTGGGGAGACAAAAATACAAGTAGTTAAAGATAATTGGGTTACATTGGATATTAATGGACAACAAAATCACTTACATAAAGAAATAAATGATAAAAGAAAGGAATACAGAAAAAAGAAAAAAATAAAAACTAAATTATATAACTGTTACGAAAACTTTATAAACCCTTACAGTTTAATAGATAAAATATCTATAAAACCGGATAATATATCAAGAGCGTATAATAAATTATGGGAACTTTTAACCTTTAATAATGATGACATTTACAGAAAAATAATTAGTGAAAATCCTAAAATTATATTTATAGCAGAAGCTCCAGGTGGTTTTATACACTGTATAGATAATATAAGAAAACATGTTGATAAAACTTCATTATTTGATAGTGAAAATTTTGATATTATAACATTTGATGAAAAAAATATATTAAAAAATTCTGATAAAATACCAAGATATGATAATTGGGATGAAGAAATTAAAAATCACCCTCTAAAAAATGAATCAACATTTTTACAAAAAAAATTTATTATAATTTTTTATAAATATCTTCTTTTAAATACAGAAGATGGTATTGGTAAATATTCTGGTGATACTCTACAGAATATAAATACATTTATAAAATTTGATGAAGAAATAAATAATTCTGGAAATGTTATTAATATAGATACATTAAAAAAAATATTTAATTATTATAATAAAAATCCAAATGAAAAAGCCGATATTATAACTGCTGACGGTGGTTTTGACATAAAAGATAATCAAAAGGAGTATGAAGAATTAATACTAAGTAAATTATACTTGGGGGAAATTATTACTGCTATATTTTCCCAAAAAAGAGGTGGTTCATTTATTATAAAAATTAATAGTATGTTTAGTGAAACAACAAAAAATTTATTATATTTATTATCAAATTTTTATAATAAAATAGAAATAGTTAAACCATATACAAGTAAAGTTTATAATAATGAAAAATATGTAAAATGTTATGATTTTAGAGGAATAGAAGAAGTAGAAACAATTAGTTTTAAAGATAATATGTTTAATTTATTAAGAAAATGGGATGATGAAAATTTTAATTTACAAATTAGTGACACAACAAATAATGATTATATAAGTTTTACAAAAAATATAGAAAATATTAATACTATTATTGTTTTAAGACAATATAATCATTATTTACATTTATCTAATTTTATTAGTAAAATTAATACACAAAAAAATATACAAAATAAAATTATTAAACTTCATAAATCTCTTAAACAAGATAAGAATAACAATAATATTATAAAACAATTAAGAAATTTAACAAATATATCTTATGAATCTTACAAACTTTCAAATGCGTTTGATAATTATGAAAAAATTTGTAACTTGAATGACCTTCGCTTTGTTCATGCAATTTTTGAAAATCAAAATTTAGCTAAATTTATGATATATTCTTTAAAAATGTCATTGATATTAATTAAAACTATTAATTTACCTTCATATATAAATATAATTAAGTATTCAGAAAGTATTTTATATATATTACAAAATATAGAAGGTAATCCAAATGGAAAACAATATCTTATACAAAATCCATATATAAATGAAATTAATCTAATAGAGGAAGAAAATGAATATGAATTTATAAAAAAAAGAGATATATTTATTGAAACAAAATGTACTAATTATGAAAATAATTCTCTTATTAGATATAATTTATATAATGAAATACAAAAATTAAAAAAATTTAATATTAATAGTTATTTATTAAATAATAATGATAAAGATTATGATATAAATTGGTATGACTGGTTAATATCAACTACAACTAAACAAGAATTTAATATAATAAATAATAAAATTATTGAAGGAATTACACTAATATTAAAAAATATAGATAGTTTTGATATAAAAGATGATGAATTTAAAAATATAATAAATAATATTAAAAAATTTTTTGGTTGGCATTTAGATACAATTAATTTTACTAAATGTTTTTGTAGACATATTGAATTAGAAGAAAAATATTATTTAAATGATAAAAATATATGTATATTTTGTGGAGATAATTTAAATAATAAAGATATAATTGATAATGATTTTGAATACCGTGTAAATGACGATAATGAAAGTTTAATTGATATTTTAGATAAAATTATATATTCACATTTTAATACTACTAAAATACTTAATAATCTTAATGATTTAGAACAATATATAAAAGATAAAATAACATGGGATGAATTTTATTTACACTTTGAAGAATATGAAAAAACAAATGATAAAAGTAAAATTATTATTAAGGAAATGATTTTAGTATTTTATAAATTAACATACGCATATAATAATATTATAAAACATAATAGAAGAACAATACTTAAAGTTCTAGAAAAAGCAATACAAGGAATAATTAATAATAATTTAAATAATGATTCATTTAATTACTATATACAAAATTTACTTAACGAACCATTAAATATTTCTAAAATAATTAGTGATAAAATAAAAAAAAACGATCCTGTTAAAAATAAACAAAAATTTACCGAATACAAACAAAAATTAAAAGAGATATTTACAAAGAGTGATTTTAAAAAAGATATGATAGAGGGTAAATATGATATGGAATTGACTAATTTATTTAAAATTAATATAGAACAAAAACAAGAACATAATATATTTATTAATAAAACATATATAGATTATCTAGACAGTATTAAAACTAATATAATTGGAGGTGTTGTAGAATCTGAATCATTAACACAAACTAATTCAACTGAACCTAAAGAAAAAATATGTAATATATGTGGTCAAAATGTTAAAAGTCCTTTTAAAAAAAAATTGAATAATTTATTCAATCAAGACAACGCAAATATAAGAAATAGAGACAAAAAAAAAAATCGAAGACAATATTTTAGAAATAAATGGCAAGAAAGTGATTGGGCGGATTTTAATATACACGAAAATAACAAATTTAAACATACAACCCTTGGAGATATAGAAGAAGAAGGAGGTGAATATTATCACCCTTTTTGTAAATATTTAGAGCAAAAAAATAAAATAAGCGACACAGATAAAAAAACAGCACAAATTTTCCCCAATATTCCTAAAACTTTAGTTCACAAAACTATAGAAAAAATTTATAATGAAGTAGATAATAATTTAATTTTATTTAATTTTGATTTAGAAAAAATAAATAAAATTATTGCGGAAATAAATCAACCATTTCGACTTGATTCTGAAACAGATGAAGGATTAGCCACTTATATTACAAATATAAATAAATATATTTATTATAATCTTTTAAAATTAGAATTAATATTAACTAATAATTATTATCAAAATATTATTTATCATAAAATTATTCAGTATGTATATAAATCAATTTATATTAAAAAATTATCATTAATACATTACTGTTTACAATTATTCAAAATAGCATTAAATGAAGATAAAAAAATAAAATATGATGATAATTTAATTGACTTATTAAATATTTTTATTAAAACGGAAATTTTTTCTAAAAATGAAGATGAATATAATGACTTACTTAAAAGTATAAATATTGATATAAGTCTCTCTATAGATAATATTTCTAAAAATGGTTTTATAGCAAATCAAATTTTTAATAATGAAACCACACATGATACAAATGATAGAATAATGTTTTATACACACCCTGAAAAGGATAGTATACCATTTTTTTCAATAGATAATATAACAAATAATGAAGATATTGATGAAGATATTGATGAAGATATTAATGAAGATATTGATGAAGATATTGATAATAAATTAAAAAAAACCGATTACGTCTATGGACCATATATAATGAATATCTATGAATATATTAAAAATAGTCAATATAATTTTTACATAACTGAAGATTTATTAAAGGTGAATCTTAGTGCTGATTATAGTATTGTATATAAAAATGAATTTAAATTGGATACCTTAAATAATATATTTAAGAGTACTATTCGTGGTAGATGTGATAGTAAAAAATTAAAGACACGATTAGAAAATAATAATCAAATTATAAATATATTTAAATTAAAATATATTAATTTATTTAATAAAAATTTTAATAATTATACATATACTGTAAATAATAATAAATATAATGTTAAAAGAGGTTTGAATTCTACATTATTTGGTGGTCCAGATTATGAACATATACCATTAAGAGATAAATTATATAAATTTTATACACCAATACAATCCGAACAATCATTAGAAATTATAAAAAATATTGAAAAAATAAATACTAAAAATAAACTTAAACTTACTCATGAAATTAAAACAATTATTGATAATGATTTATCACATGGGAACAAATTTATTATTTATGATAAAATTAATATTAATAATGATAAAGGAAATTTTAATAATATTCTAAAAAATTTCGATGATTATAATTCAGAGGATTTTAAACTATTTATATTAACATTAAAATATAATATCAAATATTTAATAAATTTACCTTATATTGAAAAATTTAAAAATTATAATAAAATAAATTATAATCGTTTATTAAAAGAAAATAAAACGCAAACAAATATTATTAGTCTTTTTGATAATAAAGAAGAAGCAATAAATGATTATATAAAATATAAAAACTTTTATATGTATATATATAATAAAATAAACGAATTTATAGACGTAAATATTAATACAAAAATAGATAAAGAATATATTATAAGTTTATTAAATTATAGTATAACAGAACTTGATACTATAATTTTTGAGGTTTCTGATATTAATAATAAAAACAAATTATATTACTTTCATAAAGATAATAAAAAATTAAAAACAGAATTAGAAAATATTTGCATAGAAGAAGAAGAAGAAATTAGAATATTAAAATTTAAGAAACAAATTAGAATTATTGATTTTACATTTGGTGATGATGATTATAATAAATTAGTTATTAATACTGAAGCATTTAGAATTGAATTTCTTGAAAAATATAAAAAAATTATAAAAAATATTAATAACGATATTATAGAATATATAAATATAACAGAACTTGATACTCATATAGATGCAGAAATAGAACAAACTCCAGATAATAAAATATTATATGGAATTAATGCTGAATCTGTTTAATTAAAATTTTTTAATTTTTAAAGTATTTTATTTTTTAATTTTTAAAATATTTTACTTTTTTTAATTTTTAAAGTATTTTATTTTTTAATTTTTAAAATATTTTATTTTTTAATTTTTAAAATATTTTACTTTTTTTAATTTTTAAAATATTTTATTTTTTAATTTTTAAAATATTTTATTTTTTAATTTTTAAAATATTTTACTTTTTTTAATTTTTAAAATATTTTACTTTTTTTAATTTTTAAAGTATTTTATTTTTTAATTTTTAAAATATTTTACTTTTTTTAATATAAACTGAATATAAAATATATATATATATATTTATATATAAATTTTATATTGTATTTTATATTGTATTTATTTAAATAGATATAAAATTGATTTATGACAAATAAAGTATTTAGAAAAATGACAACAAATAATAATAAAGGCATGTCTAAACTACCAATTAAAATTCAAGATTTAAAAACTGACCTACTTAATTTTAGCGATGTAAGTAAAAATAATCACGGAGGTCAATTTACTAATTTACAATTAGATGGTGAACCATTTAAAATGCAAATGCCAGAACTTCCTACATGGGGAATTAAATCTTTTAAGGATGAGGCAAAACCGACAGAACTACCTAAATATCATTTAAATTTAGTATTTAAACGAGATGATGTGGAAACTAATAAAAAAGTAAAAGCCGCACTTAATAAATTAGAAGAACTTCAAGAGAAAATTATAGAAATGTTAATGGAAAGAAGTAAAGAATTTTTCAATAAAAAAACTGTATCACGTGATTATGTTGATGCTTGTTTTTCAAAATTTATACAAAAATCAAAAGATAAAGATACTCAAGAAGAAGATGGACGTTATTCATCTATTAAATTAAAATTAAATTTATCACGAGATGGAGATACTTTTAGTGATAGATTTATGGCAAAATTATTTACTAAAACTAAAGATAAATTAGTTGATGAAAATAATGAGGAAATTACAGTTAAAAATTGTGATAAATTTACAATAGGAACTGCGATTAAAGCGGTAATTCAACCAGGTATGGTATGGTTTATCGGAGCAAATAAATGTGGATTAACATGGAATTTACATCAAGGAATAGTTCCTAAACTAGAACAAAAAAATGGTAATGATGTATGTATAATTCAAGATAGTTCGGATGATGATGAAAATGATTCAAGTGATGATTCAAGTGAAGATGAAACAAATGACGATTAGATTAATAATATAATATAGATAATGTAAATAGTATAGTTATTAATTTAAAAATATTTTTTTTTATAATATATAAATGATTGATTTATCACATTATAAACCCACAAAAAATAATAAAAAAATTATTTTTATGTGTAGTAAAATATATGATTTTCAAATTGATGAAGGATTTGGTGGTATTGGAGATCGTATGGTAGGTTTAATATCTTCTTTTGTTTTAGCAATATTATTAAATTATGAATTTAGGATTTTTTGGAAATTTCCTATTGAACTCGATAAAATTTTTTATGAAAACAGTAATATTTGTTGGAATAAAAAAGATTATAATTTAGAAAATATAAAAATTATTAGATTAATGGATAATGATATATTTGATAAAAATAACCAAGATTTATTAATAAATAAAATTCATAATTTAATTGAAGATACAACTATTATATCAAATAAATTTTTTATCTACTTTTTAATGAAAAATAATAATTTTAAAGAAAGAATAAATTTATTAAATATTAATGAAACAACCGTTTATCGAGATGCAATTCATTTATTATTTAATTTTAATAATTCAATACAATTAAAATATGAAAAAATATTACATACTTTTTCTAATTATTTTACAATTGGAATTCAAATAAGGAGTTATATAGATGAATATAAAATTAAACTTACAGATAATGATTATATTGAATATGTAAATTTTATTGATAATGTTATTGAAAATAATACTAATGAAAATTTTTTATTATTAATATGTTGTGATAGTTACGATACTAAATATTATTTTTCTAAAAAATATGATAATTATAAGCAAATACTTATTGATGGCGATATAATGCATTTAGAAAAAACAAAAGATTATAATACAATTTTAAATAATAATATAAAATTATTTTTAGAAATTTGGGGATTAGGTAAATGTAACGAATTAATTGTAACATATTCAAGTAATTTTGGTAGATTAGCAGCTTTAAGAACATTAAAATTTCCTAAATTAGGATATAAATTAATTTCTCCAAACCCTAATAATTATAATCCAGATACATTTAAGATGTCTGAAATAAATTATGAAAAAAAAAAAAATATAAACTTGTATAATTTATTAACTAAAGATAATTTATATAATTATACTAACAATATTTAATTTATAATATTATATATACGTATATATAATATTATAAATTAAATAAGTTTTTGATTTAAAAATATTATATATATATTATATATAATGAAATCATATAAACAATTACATTCTTTCGAAGAACGTGAAAAAGAATCAAGTTCAATACTCGCTAAATATGAAGATAGAGTACCTATTATTTTAGAAAAATGTACTAGTTCTACTTCAACTATTCCTGGGATAGATAAAAATAAGTTTTTAGTACCAAAAGAATTAAATATGTCTCAATTTTGTCATGTAGTTAGAAAAAGAATGAAATTATCACCGGAACAAGCTTTATTTTTCTTTATTAATAATACTATTATTTCTGGTTCAAAATCTATTGGTAAATTATATTCTGAATTGGGTGATAAAGATGGTTTTCTTTATATAGTTTTTTCAAGTGAAAATACTTTTGGTTACTAATTATATTTTTATTTCTTACTATAATATGTAATTATTATTGCTAAAATCTAAATTATTATCATTTGCATATGCAAATAATAATGCAGTTTCATAATTTAAATCATTACAAAAATTTACATTATTAAATTTATTAATAAAATTTTTAATATCATTATCTGCTTCTTCTATTATTTCTTTATAATTATTAAATTTTTTTTCAGAATTTATTTTATGTTTTCCAGTTTTTAAATGTAATTTATAATTTTGAGGGGATTTATAAATAGTATTACACCAAATACAATATTTTCTAAAATTATTATTATTCATATTAAATATATAATATATATATAAACATGTTTTTATATATATTATATGAATAGACAAAGTAAATCTATTACAGTTGTTTTTTGTCTACCAGGTAGAAATTTTAGTAATAATTTTCTTATGAGTTGGACTGAATTACTTATGGCATGTATAAAAAATAATATTACTCCATTAGTTTCATGTGCATATGATTCAAACGTAAATTTTGTTAGAAGTAAATGTTTAGGATATGATGTACTTAAAGGTAAAAATCAAAAACCTTTTAATGGTAATTTAGATTATGATTATATTATGTGGATTGATAGTGACATGGTTTTTAAACCAGAACATTTTTTCAAATTAATCAATTTAAATGTAGATGTTGCTAATGGTATGTATTTAATGGATACTGGAAAATACTGGTGTTGTGTAAAAGATATGAATAATGAATACTTTAAAAAACATGGAAATTATCAATTTCTTAAAAAAGATGAAGTTAATAAAGATGATTTACCTTTTATAGCTGATTATGTAGGTTTAGGTTGGTGTTTAATGAAAAAAGGAGTTATGGAAAAAATAGAATATCCTCCATTTTTACCAGAAATATATAACTTTGATAATGATATAAAAGAATTTACAAGTGAGGATGTAGCTCTTTTTATTAAATTAAAAAAAAATAATATTAAAGTTGTAGTTGATCCTTCTATTGTTGTTGGACATGAAAAAACAATTATATATTAATAAAAATGTATTATTTTATTTTAAACATTTACTACGATAATCATATTCCATAAAAGAGTTCAACCAAGGAGATACATATTTTTTTTTTATATAAGGATTACATCGTAAATCTATAACTTTATTAACAACACCTCCAAAAATTTTATTACTACTTTTGTAATATAATAAAATAAGTCCTATTATTAATCCTATAAAAAAACATAATTCATATCGAGATATAAAAAAAATATTATTCATTTATATTATACTTATATTTTTTTTATGCATAATTGCATAATTGCATAATTGCAATATATTTTAAATTATTCTTATATTTTTTTATAAATAATTGCATAATTGCATAATTGCATAATTGCATAATTGCATAATTGCATAATTGCATAATTGCATAATTGCATAATTGCATAATTGCATAATTGCATAATTGCATAATTGCATAATTGCATAATTG
>Ga0228642_1000120_pt1 | contig 33351 bp, 59 predicted proteins | sample 53DmetaG_FD_190071 | JGI IMG/M metagenome (GOLD analysis project Ga0228642, IMG submission 190071) | Seawater microbial communities from Monterey Bay, California, United States - 53D | ecosystem: Environmental > Aquatic > Marine > Coastal | place: USA: California | collected 2016-09-29
AATACTAAAGATATAGTTTGAAGATAAGGATTTGCTTCGCTCACACTAATCCCAAGTGCAAATAGATTCGTTACTGCTATCTTCAAATCTTCCATTCTATTGTGTACTTCGAGATACTTTAATATCTTGATAATTAAGGTCGGAACTTGACAATTTTATTGACCAACCGGTCCCAATAGATTTTTTAACTAATCTCCAAGAGTTTTGACTTCTTTTTTTAAGATTTGAAATCCAAACTGAACCACTTAAAGAAGTTGCAAGTTCATAAGGTCCCCATTGAAAAAATGCGATTTCACCAAAGAAACTTGCCCCATAATTAGTTGATGAGAAAAAACGTTCACCAACTGTATTACTTGCCCAAGGGTCAGCCATACTCCAATATTGACCATCTCCTGTTGTTACTATTGACCTAACAGATAAACCAATTTGTAAACTTCCATCCCAAGTTGTACCACCACTTGTTGTTCTTATTTGATAGTTTGTTCCATTAACTAAAGCGTGTATTCTTTGACCATCTTCTGACATTCCAACACTATTCCAATTTGCGTTAGGCAAATAAGCATTAGAAGAAATATTTGAAAAACTTTGACCATAATTTGAGGATAAATACAAACCCCCATTATATTGTCCGTAAAGCATATATTGACCAGTTGTAGAAATTGCCACACAATTTATATAACCTGAAATTTGTGTTTGTAATTGTGAACCGTAATTTTTTAAAACCCAACAACCACTTGTGGTTGAAATTATTTGATATTCACCAGTTTGACTAAAGGCAGCATCTGTTGTTGCCACAGAACCGAAGTTGTAATAATTTGAAGAATAAGTTCCGTAAGTACTTCCTCCATCGGTGGACAAAACAGACCCATTACCAGATGAGTCAAAAAGACCGATATATTGACCGTCACCACTAACCGCACACTTTGTTTTTAAGTTTGTATTTGGTAAATTAGTTATTGTGCTATAAGTTTCCCCATAATCGGTTGAATGAATATAATTAACACTCCCAACTGCAACGACATATCTGCCATCATCTGGACCAACAAAGCCCTCAGATTGACTAATAAGTCTTTTATTAAATCCCATATTTAAAAAGTATAATCAATTAAACTTGCTTTTGTTGTTTTAGAATTTATATTTTCCTCGTGTGTTGCACATTCGCTTCTTAAATTTGACCTTTCATCAATTATATTTTGCGGTGGTGCAATACCCTCTTGACCTCTTATGATATACCAATCAGTCACAGCAAGTTTTAAATTGTAAAATAATTTTAATTCAGCAATTTTTTGTTCTTTAAGTTCAGCAACCGTTTCTGTATAGGTTCTTGATTCAACTGGGTATGTGAATACTTCACTTTCAGCATCAAAATATATGTCGCCAAGTTGCTCAGATTGTTTTGTAGTTGGTGTTACAACATCATAAAATCCAAGACCTTTCAATTCTTCGTCCGACATATAATTAACCCCAAGAGTATTATTCCAAGTTTTTGGAATTGATAAATATGTTTTAATTGTACCGTTTATACTTATTGCTTTCATTTTATATTATTTTTAAGATGGGTCTGTGTCGCTTGTGTATGTTGCAACCGAATAAATTAAAATTGCATCTGAATCATTGTCATCGACACAAGTTAATTGAATATGATTTGATGCTGCTCCGTCATAAACACCAGTACCTGCTTGATTAATTGTAGAAGTAGTAAAACTATCTGCCAATGTAATGGTTTGCGCCCCTGTTACAAGAATATCAATTACTTGACCCTTCTTGATGTTTTGGATGTTTAATGTTGTCGCACCAGTAAGCGCAGAAGTCAATTCAAATATTCCATAAGAAGATGCATCTAAGTTGATTGTTCCACTTGTTGTCGCAATGTCTTGTTTTTCGGTGTATCTTGCTGCAAGTTGGTCGTGGTCAACAACGTTATCTTGAATAGTTAATATAGCTGAACCCTCAACATCACCTGTATGGTATGCATTATAAAAATTAATAGTTCCTTCAGGAATATCATCTGTGTCAAGTGTAACAACTCCTGTTTGTCCGTTTACCGAATCAACATCTCCTGTATCGTCTGAATACAATTCCGTAAAATTGTCATTAACCTTGTCGAATGCCGTTCTGAGGGGGTCTCCTGTCCCGTCGTTAGCGGTTGTTCCAATATTGATTGTTTGTTTAGCCATTTTTTATTTTTTTATTCTTGTGTTGCATCTGCGGTATAAAGTGTTGTATCAGCAAAAATATTTGTGTCATCGGCAGATAATAATAAAACTCCTGCCCAACAAGTTGGTGCTGAATATAAAGGTATTGCATCAGTAGTTTCTGCTGTATCTCCAAACCACGTAGAACAATATATCTTTCCCCAATTTATGCTATTTGCCATATTTAATACAATTACTTTTTTTAGTTTTTGTTATATAAGTAAAATATTGCTTTAACTTATTTACGTTTTCTTGTTTTGGTTTGTATTTCATAACACCCATCCTTCAAAACTAGTATCTTTATCAGGATATACATCATCATTATTATTTGAATAGTATTCAGGAAATTTAGAACTAGCATTAAAACTCATATAATCAACAAATCTATCTGTATAATATTGTGCTGTATTTCTTTCTTTTTCTATTAAAAAATCAACTTCTTCTTTTGATACGTTTTCAGCATTTTCAGAATTGTGTTTAAATACACCTTTATTTGCAACAGTATAAGCTGCAAAAGGTAAATATTCGACCATAGACCAATGAATTAACATTGGCTTTATATGATCATTTACTAAACTTAAATAATCACCTGTTAAACTAGATGCTAAAATATCAGATTGAATCTTGTTATAAAGGTCGGTTCCAATATAGTTTTGGATATGTATATCTTGTGCAATTTTTACATATTGAATAAATTTGTCTGTGTCAACATTTCCATTCATAGCAGTAAATTTTACTACATCTTTTCTTGTTACAAATAATGCTTGTGCCATTTTTTATCTATTTACAAATCCTTGTTTAGGCATATCTTTTGGTCGCTTTGCAACTTTAGGGTCGTTAGTTTCGGGTTTAAAACCTTCTTTTTTTGCCTTATTTACACTTATTTCTGCATTTGGGTTAGTTGCATCTGGTTTTACATCTTTTGCCATATATGTCTTTCTCATCCAAAAATGATGACATGCTCCTCCTCCTTTATATAACCATATATCGTAAGTAGCAGCTCCAGATTTTCCCCATCCTGCGTTTACTGCTTTTTTACTCATTTGCATTATATCTTCTTTACGATATATCTTTTTTGCTTTAATCATATTTTGACAAAAGTCTCTACTTACACTCTTACCTTTTTTGATAGTTTCTTCTAATGGTGCATATTGATAACGTACTTTAAATTTCATATCATCAACCTCTCCATCTTGTTCGCTTTTTGCGTTTGGTCTTGCGGTTCCTGTTGAAGCTAATCCAATCATTTTATCTAATGCTTCTTCTTGGTCGTAGTCAACCTCTCTTTCATCAACTAATACCCAATTTTCTAAATCTTCATCTTCTCCAAAGTCATTAAGTAGATCAAATATTCTATCATCAACATATGGTTTCTCCTCAGAAAGTTTTACTCCTGTTTCTTCTTCACGTGATTCATCTGTTATAGCATTATCTGTTTCAATAAAAGCTAAAGGTTGTAAAGTTTTAAAATAAAGTTTAAGTGATATACCATTAACTGCTAAAATGTCATCTATACAATCAGTTAATAAGTCTTGGTAAGGTTTAATAGTAATATTATCAAATAGAAGTGCAGCAGTTTTTATTTCATCTGCATTAGAGCCTAAACCGTTGTTTTCAGTTCTAATTCCTAAAAGTAATGGACTTGTTACCCGGTGGGCAACTATTAGTTTAGCAGAACACTCGTTAGATAAATATTCATAGTGTTGTGGTGCATCGTTTAATGGAATATCATCTACTGTTGTTTTAGACTCGGCGTTGTTATTAAATGCAATTATCACTTTCTCACCTCTCGCTCCTGTGAGTTTGTGCATTACATCACTTTTAATTTGTAATTGCTTCTCTCTATCAGGTACACCATTGTTAAAGTTAACTACCTTTGTTCCACTAAAACCGTTTTGTACATCGTTAATTAAGTAGTCTGCTATTTCGCTTTCTAATTCTGCATAAGCTAAACCACCTTGGTAATCTACTGGACAATAATAATCATATCCAGATACATATTTTTTTACCATTTTAATTTCAGGCTCGTTTCCGTTACCAAAACCAAAAGCTGCTATGCGTTGAGGTTTGTCACTACGCTTTACTTTTGCCCAATTATGATGATAGTAGTATGCTTCTACTTTTCCATCTTCGTTACATTTTTCTGCTCGTAATGTTTGTCTTGGGAAATGTTCTGCTTTTACTACTTCTCCTTTTTTATATAAAACTTGAAAAGAACCTTCACCTAATAATTTTAAATCAAGTACTACTTTTCTTAAACAACTATCAGAAACAATAGAACGCATTGCAGCGTATTCGTTAGGTTTTGCACTACTATTTAAAGCATCTAATCCTTTACCATAAATCATATTACTAACACCATTTATAATAGAATGATTAGTAGTAGAATTAGTATAAAGTTCAATTAAATAAGAATAGTAGTCATTATCATCTCCATACTCTACCCAATCACGGTTTTTATCTTCGCTGATTTTAGGCCTGTTGTAAGAAGCTAAATTAACTATGTGTAAATTATTATCCATTAGAACGTAATAAATTCGTTGTCAGTTTGATTAGATACATATTCACCATTATTTATTGAATATTCTGGTAAATTTGTTTGATTTGTACAAAATATTTTATCTTTAAATATAACTTTAGCATCTTTAATTTCAATGTTATAGAATACATCTTCTTTTAAATTAAATATATCACTATATAAATTATAATAAAGCTCACTAGAAATGCCCGTAGTGTCCTGGTTATATACCTCTACGTTTGTAGATTCATTTACTATTGTAATATTATAACTATTACCTATTGTAAATTGTCTTGGTATAAATTTAATAGTTTGCACACTTGCACTTTCTTGTAATACAATCATATTAATACAATAAAAAAACTTTGAATTTGTTATAATAAAAAAGGGTAACATTTCTGCTACCCCCTTTAAAACCAAATGAAAAAATATTAAGAGTTAGTACCCTCTATAATTGTTGCAGTTGCACTAGCCATTCCTGCAAAAGGATCTGCTGCAGTTGCACCACTAACAAAATTAGCTGGTTCTAATTCCTGTGCATTTAATGTAAGAGTATATCCAGAAAGATCTGCCATTGCAGCTCCAGTAACAATTGTTCCTCCATTCACGTCAGAACCATGTGCTAACCCCATTAAAAATACATTTCCGTTATAATCTTCTACTGCTACGTGTGGTCTACCGTAAGCTAAAAGTTTCAATTCTTTATTATCTTCTTTAGTTAATTTCTTAAGAGATAAAGACAATGTTTGATCAAAGAATGTAGTTCCATTCTCTCTTGAAGACGTTATAGCCTGTTCAAAGCTACTTCCACCTTTTAATTCATATTTGTATGCAGAAAAAGTTCCTGATAAATCTGTAATCTCATCGTCAGTCTTAGTTACAGTACCTAAATCGCCAAAATCAACGAAATAAACTGCTTTTAAACCTCCAACTACATCTTTACATGGTTCTTTTCTACCTTTTGTTAAATCACAAGCCATAGTTTTTTTGTATTAAAAAAGGGCAGGTAGGCACAAATTTGGCTTACCCACCCTCTTTAGTTAGTTTATTTTTATATTAGATTCCGTAAGATACGATTTCACTTACGATTCCGTATTGTACTCCAGCTGTAAATCTCATTACGACTCTCACATTTTGAGAACCATCGATATCAGCCATATCAATTACTTTAACTTCGTTTTGGTCAGACAATAATCCCGTACCAAAATAAAGATTAGATTTTTCAGCAGCGATTGCTGTATTATCTGCTAATCCGTTTGCAACAAAGATTTTAACTCCGTCAAAAGTTAAACTTCCGTTGTTCCACCATTGAGTTCCCATAGCATTTGTACCATTAGCTCCTAATCCTGATGTTCCAAATCCTCCTAAAGCTCTTACATAAGCTCTAGCGATATTTTGAGATACATATATATTAAGATCTTCAGATCCATAAATAGTAGTTGGGATAGCATCTACAATAGAACCAAGTTGTGCAATTACGTTTGCAGCATCAACAGTGGTTCCTGCGATTTTGTTTCCTCCTGTGTGTGCAGTGTCTGCATCCAATAGAGTAGTTAACCCATCAAATTGTCCGCTTGTTGCAGTAGAACCTTCCCAAATAGAGGTTTCAGTTCTTTGCGCTACTTTAGCAGCAACGTGAGAAATCAAGAAATCACTAAAAGATGAAGGTAAGTTTTGAAATGCAGAATAACCCATTGAAATAGCTTCCCAATCATTTTGGAAATCTGCTTTACAAAGTTGTAAGTTCACTTGCTGATACTCAGGTTGTAACACTCTTTCGTCAAGTGTTAAAGTAGAAGTAGCATCAAAATCACAAGATGCATCTTTTACAATATCATCAGTAGATACAGTTTTTAATACTTCTTTAAATTTAATGTTAGGCTTAACTGTAATCCCTCCATTTTCAATTGTTGAACCACTTAAAAGTGCAGCAGAAATATATTGTCCTGCAAATTCACCTGCATAAGTAGTTGTAATACTTGTAGTAGTTGGCATAATTTATTTATTTTTTAATATTAGAAATTCTTTGTAATACTCTATCTGCAGTAGTCAATGTTCTTTTCTGTGCAAATAGGTTTAAATTATTTTTAGTCTCAGCTTCAGGATTGTGAGTTACTTTAGCAATAGGTTCTTCAACTACACTTAATTCCTCTTTTACTTCCTTAACTTCTTCTTTAGAAACTTCTTCGCTCATTTCTTCTTTTTCTTCTTTTTTAGGTTCAATCATAGACTTGATTTCATCAATCATCGCTTTGACTTCTGCTAAATCTTCTTTAGTAGCGTAGTTCATTTCTTCTTTTTCTTCTTCAGCAGCTTCTACTTCTTCGGATGCTTCTGCTTCCTTAACTTCTTCCGCTGCTCCAATAGATGCAATAACACCTTCTTCTTCTATTTTAAGCATTTCGCCATCTTCAAGAGTGTATTCACCTATCGGTAAAGCTACCTTTTCATCTTCTGTTACAATGAATACTTCACTTCCTGCTGCAAACTCTTCACTTTCGATTACAGTTCCGTTTTCAAGAGTAGCTTGTGCTAATTTAACTTCTTCGGATGCCTCCACCCCAACAAGCTCTTTTACTTTATTTAACATATCTGTCGCTTTCATATTTATTACAATAAATTAATACTTTAATCGTTATATTTTTATTTAAGGCCTTGTACTTCTTTTGCAATATAATACCACATAGAACTATAATCCTCTAATTTATTAATACCAGATTGTATTTCTTTTTCTCTTCTTTCAATACCTCCAAGAGCCTCTGGAATATCTTTACCAATTGTTTTTTTCATTTCACTAATTTCTTGTAAAGCTTTATCTAAATTTTTTATATCCCTGTTCATCTCATCTATACCTTGATCAATTTCTCTATCAATTTCAAGTATTTTCATTTTATATTCTTGAATTTCTTTTTCAAATTTATCACCATATTTTTTATAAGCATTTAAGCCTTGTAGAATTTTTTCTGCTTGCTGTAAACTTAAAGAGACATTTATTTTAGATAGTTTTGTTGATATTTTATTTGCAGTTGGTTTCATATTATTGCTTTATATATAAATGATTTATTTAAATGTTTGTTATATTTTTAGTCTATCTTAGTTATATTTCCTATTCCTTGCGCTTGGAAGCTACCATCACAACATTTTCTTGAATAGGTTTTACCGTCTTTACATAAACATCCTCTTTTGTCGTTTTGTGGACTTGGGTTTCTATCTTTATAGTTTCTCATTATCCTGCGTTTTGTGTACGTTGTATGAAGTAAATAACATCCCATATTAAGGAATCACCACCAACAGAGTTAACTTTTAATTGAACTCCATCAGCGACAAATGTTGCATCTGTGTAATATTGCATCATTATGTTTTCAACGTGTTCTGCATCATTTCCTTTTGGGTAAGCAATAGTTCCTGCTACTCTTGATATTTGACCACTACCCTCTAAATTGTATTCTAAGAATGTTTGGTTTGCATTAGCAGCAGATGCTTTAAAAGCTACTGTAAAAATATAAACGTCATTCTCATTGACACCTAATACCTTTTGAGTAGATGAATCATAAAAGTTTATACTTGAATGGCTTCTTACTACATTTCCACCATTGTTAGATAATACCACTTCTGTATCTTCTACAAGTGTTAGTTTATAATTAGAATCATATTCTGTATCGTCATATCTTGCCCAACCTAAATTAGTTGCACCAGTTTGTGGGTAAACAATTACGTTTTCGTTATTATGACCCATATACAAATAGTCATCGGTACGTAACATTGCACCATTTTCTATATTTACAGAATCTACTTCTGTTTGATCTGTATCTTGTACGTGTACTCTATATGATGTGTTTTTTCTCATTTTTTAATTGGTACGCAATTAGGAACTCTTTTACCATCTTTGTTTTTAAATCCTATCATTTCATAACCTTTATGACATGGTTTTTTTAATGATGCTTCTAATAAATCTAATTCTTTTAATTTAGATCCTGCCCAACGTAAACCTGCTTTTCCACCCCACAATAAATATGAAATAGTACCACATGCTTCATTGTCTCCTTCTTTATAATATTCAGCTGCTCTTGATAAATAGCTAAACATTCTTTTAATAGTTTCTACCGTTATAGGTTCTTTTTTAGCTAATTGCTGAGCTCTTACTTTACCTACTTGTGTAGCACATTTATTATTTATCTTCTTATTTAGCTCAATACCACGTTTTGCATTATTAGAAACTGCATCAGGGTAATCTGAATAAGACTCTAAGTTTTGCTCTTCTAGAATTTCTTTTAATTCTTCTAGTAAATATTCATCTTCTAATTCAGACAAATCATCTTTAACTGGTTCATTTGGTCTTTCTATTTTATCTGCAAAATAACCTTCTATTGAAAATCCTTTTACTTCACCAGCTTTAACTTGTTTCCATACATCGTCATTATTTACCTTCATAGAAACCATCCAGGTTCCAATTGGTACATTTAAATCGTATGCCCTACTTTTATCCTGCTCACTTTCTACAATCCAAGATTCTACTGCTGTTAACCCTTGTAAAGGCAATTGGTGTTCAAATGTAGAATTGTTTTGATTACCTCTAATAAAAAATAACTCACTTGCTTTTCTTACCGTATCTTTTGAAAAGTAAATATAATATTCTTGTTTACCATTTCTACGATATATAGGTTTATTAGGTATTAGAGCTGCACCCATTAAAATGCGCTTTTCTTTATCTACTTCTGCAAGTTTAAATTCTTGATTTTTAAGTGCTATAAAATCTGACTCAATAGCTGGGCTTTCAACTACACTAATAGCTTCTATTCCAGAAACTTCATCATTTTCGTCTATAAAAAGTTCTACTATGTCCATATTATTACAATAAATATATTTATTTTTTGTTATCCAATTGATGCACTATCTATAATATTTCTATCGAGTGCTTGTGCATTTGTTACATCATTACTAACTACAAAAGCTTTAACTGGTTTTTGTTCTTTATCTCCAATAGCTTGTGCTAGTTGATTTTCTGGTGATGTTCCTACTACGTTAAAGGATGGTGGTTGTGGTGCTGTTGATCCTCTTGGTGTAGCACCTTCTGGAACAGAAGGACCAGTTGATTGTATCTTTTTAATGTTAGCGAATCCAGCTGCAACTGCCGCTCCTGCTGCTACTGCTCCAAGTGCTGGACCAACTATTGGTATACCTGCTAAAGATGAATAAGCTGCTGTAGCTCCTTTATAAGTTTCTATAGTTGTTTGTGCTATAGCTGCTATTTTACCTGCTTTACTTTCTTCACCAAATATTGTTGCTAAATTACCTAAAGCATTTGATGCAAGATCTAGTTTTGCTTTTGCTGTTAATTCATCTATCTCTTGTTGTTCGTTTGCGTTTTCTTGTTGAAAGTTTAATAGTTCATTGTTTGCATCAGCATAAGCTTGAGTACCTTTTTTGTAAAGATCTCTTTTTCTTTCTAGTCTTTCTGTTTCAATTTTAAATTCTTCTTCAGCAAGCTCTTTTGCAACTAACAATTGTTGATATTCACCTTGTATTCTACTATTTACAAATTCTTGATTTGCAATTTGTCTTTCAGCAGTAGCATCTATATTAGATTGTTCTAACTCTAAAGCTTCTCTTTTAAGTGCATTAGCATTTGAGTCTTGTTCTGACATAAAGCCAGTAATAGTTGCATCAATTGCTTTTTGTTCATTCAATGCTTCTTGTAAGGCTATAGCATTTGCATCTGAATCATTTTTATCAAATTGAGCTTGTGCAGCATCTACTATCGCTTGTGCATTTGCTTTCATTAATGTTTGTTGCTCTAATAAAACAACTTTTAATTTATCATTTGCTTTTATTCTATCTTCAATAGTATTAAACTCATTGTCTCTTAATTGTCTTTGCTTTTCAGCTTGTCTATCATAATCCTCTATTAAACCTTGATTTAATGCTGCTGCTTTTTCTGATGCTTTATTTAATTCAACAATATCAGTTGCTGCTTTAAGAGTTGATTTAGCATAATTTATTATACCATCTGTTGCATTAACAACTGTATCAGTTACCTTTTCAAGCGTATTATCTACTCCTGTAAAAACATCAATAGATTCTATAGCTGCTTCTTTAATTTTTAATTGTGCTTCTGCAAATTTACCTTCAAAAAGTAAAGATATTGCATCACCTACTAAACCTAGTGTTTCACCTAATTGTACAAATCTATTTATTAAGTTATCTACTATTGCATTACCAAAATCCTTTAAGGACTGTACAGGATCATTAAATATAGATTTAAAGTAATTTATCACAGTTCCAACATTAGCATCTAAGAAGTTGAAAAAATCATTAAAAGCTAAACTTAATGTTTCAAAAGTAATACTAAAGAAATCAGCTACCTTTTGATTTTCTTCAAAAACTTGTTTTAATTGTGCAAATGCTGCAATAGCTAACCCAAGACCAGCTGCTTTTAAAGCTCCACCTATTTTTCTAACACCTTTTGCTGCTAGATTAGATGAACCTTCTATATTTTTTATACTTTTAGCTAGATCACTATTAGCCTTTTTAAGCTCAGTTTGTAATTTATCATATTCCTTTTGAAACTCGTTTAAATTAGAAACAGCTTCTTTATATTTTAATTCTATTTCTGCTTGAATTTTTTGCATTAGCTAAAATTTTTAAAATGTTGATATGCTTCTTTTATTGATTCAGGGTGCTTGTTTTTACCTAAAGCAATATCTATATATTTTCCTCTTTCTTGTTGCTCTTTAGCAACTCCTAATAAATCTATAATGTTCTGTATCATCCTGAAGTGCTTTCGAAATCCGCAAGTGAATCACCAAATACTGACCTAATTATTGCGCCTGTTTTTGTGTAAATTCCTCCTACTATGTAGATTTCATATTGATTAAATAAATTCTTGTGATACATTATTTGCGCGTTTGTTATATCTGTCATTTGAAATATACCATCATTACCAACGGGATCAATATATTTAAACGTATGCGATAATGGATATAATGTATCAATCTCTGGATCATATATACTTGTAAACCACTCTATAATTTTTCTATAAGTATTTAAGTTCCAATATTGTTGTGGTGGTCTTATTTGCTGTCCTGTTTGACCTTGTACTAAAGGTGATGGAATACTTCCACTAAACTCATTTTCTTGCCAAAAATATCCATAAGTATCAATATCAATATAATCAGTTAGTCTTTCGCCTGTTGTATTTTTAAATTGACTTACAGGAGCAGAAACAGTAGATGCTTTGAATACATTAGAAATAGAGTCTGCAAATGCGTGTTTAGTATCTGTATTAGTTCTTGCATAAAACCTCCAATAAAAAGTTGTAGGATGCGTTAAGCCACTCTTTTCATAATTAGCTACCTTCGGTACAGTAAAGAAAGATGTTGTTTTAAATGGTACAGAATTTATACCACTTGTTGCTTTTAATACATCTACGTCATTACTTGCATTTAAATCATTTTCATTTGTAGAATACAAAAATCCGTATTCATCAACTTGTGGGGTTTCTCCTAATTTACCCATAGCTGTTATTTCATAATTGAAATATATTGAAGTTGATGTTGGAACTGTTACTTGATATTCTGCTATTGTTGGTGGTGTTACAACCAAAGGTACTTCGTCGTACACAGGTTCGGGATCATTAATTGGTATCTCACTTGGAACTACTGTTGTTATATCTGGTATTGTAAATTCAGTATCACAATTAGCATCTACAGTTAAGACAACATCATCAGTAGTTTTTAAAGTTGAGTCTACTGTTAAACAATTAGATGCAACCTTTACAATAGTCTTATAAGTTACTTCTTCAAATATATTTGTAAGCTCAATATCACTTAGGTTTGTCTCAAAGTTTGTGGTAATTTTATTAATTCTATATATGTCGTCAAATACTATAATCTTATCTGCTAAGTTTAGCTTAATAAGCATTTCTAATGGTAGATAAGCCTTTACTGTTGTAATTCTTTTACGCTTATCAAACATATCCTTTACGTAGTTTTCATAATACGTTTTGAATAATGTCTTTTGATTTACTTGTCTTGAATATTCATCAAACTCTGCATTGAAGTTTAGGTTTTGATATGCACTTTCTCCAAATACATTTAAAATACTCGAAGAATTTAATGGCATATAAGGATTTGCAACAGCTGTTGTATTTGCACTACCATCTAAATTAATAACTCTAATGTTAGTAAAAGAACCTGCTGCATAAAATATCAATGGCTCTCCTTTGTATGGGTCTTGGTTTATATCAACTGAATATCCAAACTGTACAAAGCTATTAGTTTTTTCTTCGTTACCTTCAGGTGTCGTTGTTGTTTGTATTACACCTGCATCGGTAACATATAAATGCTCATATTTAAAATGCTCAAATGGTAATTCAACATCATACGTTTTACCATCATACTTTTCACTTGTCTTATATTCTAAAGAACCCCATTCTGTATTTGCCAACTCATTATGATTTGTTGCTAAAAAAGATTCTGTTCCTTTATATTTAAAAACAATATCCTTAAAAGGTAAAATACTATCAACTACTGTTTCCTCTTTGTCAAGATGTTTTGTGATATCCCATATTTGAGAACTTGACGAATAAAATTCATCTAATGACTTTACTACTATTGTTCCACTTTCATCTTGAAAAGCTGTAAGATTAAACATTTTGAATAACCCTGTAACAAAGTCTATTACTTTCATTTCAGGTATTATCGTAGTTATATTTACATCTTTATCAGTTGAAAAAGAAGCTGTTGCATTTTTTATAGTGATTGAGTAGTTAGGTACAAAGATTCCATTATTTTTAACTTCAACACTTATATCTACTTCGTAATCTGATGTTGATTCAGTCTCTATAAAGAATGTGTAAGTACCATTTGGAATTTCAATGTTTTCTTTTTTAAAGTCTGTTATTCCGTTAGTCGTTACTCCTGTAAGGTTGTCAAATCTTTTAAACTCTTCACCATCTTTTTTTATTACAAGATTATATGCAGCTATTGAACTTGGTCTAACATTGACCCTAAGTACTCTGTCTTCGTTTTCTTCATTGTATGTATTTACAAAGGTTTTACTTGTCACACCTTGTATTTTACCTACATCTCCTGTTACCGTATTGAATCCTGTTATTTGATACTGCGCATCTTGGTCTTGGAATAAACCACCTTCTTTATTATGTAGCCATAGGTATAAGTTATAGAAATCGTAATTAGTACTATTAAAGAAATCTGAACTAAATCTTAAGTTATACCCTACTTGATTTTCTATTGCTTTAATTATAGCATAAAGACGAATGGCAGGTTTTAACTCACTTATAGGGACACCATGGTTATTTGTTGCTCCTGCTAATGGGTTTACATTATATATTTTATTTGTAGCATCGTTTGTTTCTGTAGTGTCATATATCAAACGACCAGAATGTGTTATTAAGGGAAATATAATTGCATCCTCAATAGTTCCATCAAAAAATTCAACATCTTTTCCATTACTCATAAAAGAAATAATGTTCGTATCGTTATACTCAAAATCAAATAAACTTAATTGTGATAAATTACTTAGTTTATCTTCTTTAAGTACATCTTTTAAATTTACGGTATTACCAAAGAATGTTAATTTATATGTGTGAGGTTCGTTGTTTTTTAGTTGTACACCTTCAAACTTTATTTTACCTTGCTTAAAAGGCTTATAATTTAATTGTAGTTCTGCTTCTTTCTTTTTACGCGCATCAAATGATTCAAAGTCACCTGTCTTAGAGTTATAAGAGCGTATGTGAAAATTATAAAAATGCTTAAATATTTTATTGTTTTCTTTAGAAGCAGGAACATTAAAAGTCTTGGTATAATCTGTAAAAACTTTAGAAATGTCTTTTATATCTTGGATAGATTGTGTAAGACTTATACTTTCATCCTTATATAATTCTACCTGCTTACCCTCTATATATAACTGTAGTTGTAACATTAACGTATATTATTTATTTTGTCAAAAGCAAATTCAAAATCTACCGTATAATTAATTAACTTATCATTCAATACTGTTTTATACTGTAGTGATTTAGAAGATGGATTTATTGGTAGTGTCTTACCTTCATATCTTATCCATACATTTTCACTAAAAAATAATTCCTCAATAGTTTGATTCATATTCTCTTTTACAAACCCTGTATTCATCGATAGGCTTGTTTTAGAGTTTACGTTGTAGCGTTGGCGTTGACCCTCGTACGTTTGATATGTTGACGTTGAATTAGCTATTGTATTACGTTTAAATGTTTCGTCTGTTACATTAGTGCTTTCGGTAGTTTTCTTAAAGAAATATAAATCTTGAAATGCTCCAAGTTTATTTACAAATGTTACTTTAAAAGGTGTGTATTTAGGCTCACAAATATTTGTTACATTAATTGTTTTTAAAAGTGTAGTATCATCTGTATCATAAACTTGAATTATTGAGCTGTTTTGTGGGACTGTTATATATAAAATTTTATGAGCTGTATTTTTACAATTGTCATCTGTGTAACTGCCATCGTTGCCCCTACATTGACCGTTATTGTTTATAATATCTGTTGTTGTTGAATCAATAATAACCTTGCCGACACCCTCTGCAAATATTGGTAATTTACCCTCTGTATTTTCAGGAATATAAATATCATTTGAACTTATAAGTACATCTCTATCTAATTCAGGATTAGTACCATCTTCAAAATATCCATAACCATCTGTCGCTAAGTAAGTAAACACTTGCGGATTGTTATATGTGTAAGGATTATCTGATTCATCAAAATATTCAACAACTGCTCTTACCCATTTTGTTTGAGAATTATAGTCATCGTTAAAAGATATTTCTAAATAATCTCGAACAAGTTCACCTATCTCTAAGGTAATATTATCGTGAGTGTCTATGCGAGACTTGTTTATTTCATATTGTGGAATTGATGGTGCAGATGTCTCTGTTCCACTCCATACATATAAATCTAATTCAATTCTTTTTAATGCCATATCTATAAAGGTACTGATGCACCTGTTCCTCCTGCTCCTTGACAGTTGTTTGCTTGTACATCTATTACTATTCCGTTTGTGTCTATTTGTATTGTGTAATAATCTCCTACTCCAACTCCTGCTACGCTACCCATTGATGCTGTAGAGACTCCATAATATAATATTTTTCCATCAAAAGCACTACCACTTCTACATATTTGAGAACCTAATAATTGTGGTATTGTAGTAGCTGTTGAGGTTATTTCTGTTCTTGCCGCGTATGTTCCATCACAAAAATCTGTTGTGTTATTTTTACCCGATGTTAAATAGAACAAGTTTGAACCACATATTGAAACCGTTGCGGGTTGTATAAGTGTTTTACTACAATCTATCTCTGTTCCTGCGTTTTGATAACCACTTGGTATTTCAACTTGATATTCAACAACTCTTGCTGTATCTGTCTCAACTGTTCCGAATGGTGGACTTGGAGGTGTAAAACTATTTACTGTTCCATTTGTTGCTGTTCCTAAAGATATACTTCCGTCTTTAGCAATCTTTTGTCCTGTAAGTGCTGCAATATCACAATTAAATATAGGATCAACTCCAACGGTAGGTTGTGTAAATGTGTGAGAACAACAAACGGTTGATCCAGCGTTGTCATATCCAACAGGTACTGTTATATCAAAATACAAAGTAACACTTCTATCAGAACCTGTATTATTTGGGTCTGCTACATAAGCTGAACCTGAACAACTTCCTGTTTTTACTGCGGTTATAACTGCTGCTACCTGTGGATTTGTCAATGTACCATCTGCTGCTATTAAACCTCCCGACAAAGCAGGATTTACAGGAAACGTACAAGACCAAGTTATACCTGTTGCATTTACTGTTATTGATATTGGTTGCACAGCTTCACAAGTAGTAGGATAACTATTATCTCTACCTATAGCATAAATAGTTGCACTTCCTGCCAATGTATTTGAAGTCAATGTTAATATGCTTCCACTTAATGCTGTTGTTATTAATAATGGATTTGCATTAGATACAGCATAAGTAGTTTCTCCTGTAAAATATCCACTTAAATCGATATCTGTTGTATCACCTTCTGCATCTAAAGTTTGTGCAGGGATAGAACCCGAAGTTGTTACTGATGGTGTACATGGTGTTTCTATTGTTGAGGTTGTAGTACCTGCTTGGGTTGTTGTTAGACCACACTCTAAATATAAGTCTGCTGAATTCGAAAATCCAAATGGAATTGTTAAAGTAAAAATAACTGTTCTACTTGTATCATTGCTTACGGTAGCAAACTTTCCATCAGCAAAATCACCTGCTGAACTTGTATAAGAATACACTAAACCATAGTCTGGGCTTGGTTCTGTTATAACTCCTTGATTGTCTATTGAGAATCCTGTTAAATTAGCAACACCACAATCATACAATCTTAATGGTATTTGTGGTTCTGTTAAATGTAAATAAAATGGACTTCTTACGTTTATCTTTGTGCTCATCTTAATCTATCTTGTCTTAATGTATATTCTAAAAAGCCTTCAACGTCTAATCCGTATGCTTTTTCTAATTCTTTTGGTAATTTTGCGTAAGCTTGTTCAAATGGTTTTGTAAAAAACAAACTTGGTTTTATACCTTTATTCCATATTGATCTAGATATTAAATATGCTGTAGATTGATATGACATAAATTTGCCTGTTTTTTTGTCTCTAAATTGAAATCTTTTTGCTTCTACCCATTTTTTTATGTTATAGCTTAAACCTTTACCATTTTTTTTGCCTTTACCTGAACCAAATTTAGCTAAAGTACCATATTGAGCTATTTCAGGATATGTAGATTTAAACCCTTTTACACCTCTATCTTGATAATATCCATAGTCTTCCATTTGGAATTCAACTGAGATAGAGTTAGGCATGACCTTGACATCACCCTTTAAACTATTATATAATTCATTAGTATTATTCTTACCTGCCTTAGTAAGTCTACTCCTAGATTGCTGGATTACAAATCTTTTAAAAGCTTCTAAAGCTGCTTCTGTTTGTTTTAATTGCATATTGTCATATCATTTTGTACTAATATGTCAAATGTAGCTACCCAACCTGCTAATTTGTTTTCAAATCTATCTACAAAAGGTTCACATGATACTTCTCCTTCTACTTGATAAAGATCTGTATACAAATCTCCTCTTTGTAATTTATTAACTATTCTAGTTATTAATGCTAATTGAGTATTAAATACGTCTTGTTCATTATCATTACCTAAAAATATATCATCAGTTTTTTCTTTTGATATATCTACAATGTCCATAGCTAATATACTAATATTGAATCTAAGTGTTTTGGTACTTACACTAGTGCTATTTACTATTAAATGAGCTAGAGGAAAAATACTTTGTTTACTTAAATCTACATCATCAAGAGAACCAAATGTTACTGTATTCACAAATGGCTCTGCTATTAATGTATCTTTAAGTTGCTCTGTTACGTTATAAAATCCTTTCATTTATTTTTAATTAGCTTTCTCTCTAATTCGTTTTTCTCTTTTTCAAATGATAAATACATAAGACATTCATTTAAATTCATCCTAGTTATTTCATCAAACTTGGTAATATCTCCTTTACCAATTCCATAGATCGATTGATACCAACCCCATTTAGTTCCAAAATTTCTCTCTGTTGAGTAGTCAAGTTGCTCTGTGTTTTCTCCGTCAAATAATTCAGGGTAATTGTCAATAGTTCGCTGCTTAAATGATAAAAAAAAACAATAGATCCAAGTACAACATCTAATGGCATTGACTTTAAAACATCACTATATTTTGTGCCATCATAATCTTCTATGTTATAAAGATCATTTTTTTCTTTTGTTACTGGTCTATATAGTACACTCATTGCTTTATGCATATTATCCCAATCACCAAAATAAGTATCTAAATCAATATATTCTCCTAATGTCATATCATCTAAATTAGGTATAAATCCAAAAGTGGTATCACCTAATACAAATCTATCTATTAGTTTTGTTTTACTATTAAATACACTATTGAGCTTCTCTGTGATCACTTGAACACTTGAGTATTTTATTTTTGCAATGTCCTTAAGATCTAGATTACAAAATATCTCTATCATTTTTTGCATTAGAAAGCTACTACCTTCATTTTCTTCAGTATTTAGCTTTGTAAATTTTTGATATTGACCAAGAGTAATTTCATTTAAAGACTCCGGTACAAGTATTTCTATCTTCATATATATATAATAATAAAAACACAAACGTGTATAAAAAGAAAAAGGTAACATTTCTGCTACCTAATTCCAACTTAAAACAAACAAATATAACTAACTAAATAATATGTTTATCATGTAAATATCTATAAACCTTTTCAATTGCTTTTTCTAACTCACTTGAATTCTGTTGATACAAATCTTTTCCGTGAATATAATTGTAGTCTATTGATACTATAAGTTTTACCATTGGAGGTTTATTGTGTTGACCTCTACCTTGTGGCTGTTGAATTACCTTTATGTTTTTATCCCAACATTGTTGCATTACTATATGATATGCTAAATCCAACCTAAATCGTATCTTAAAAATAAAACTAAATATAAAAAACCATACATGCTACTATAAGCTAAAATGTTAAATAGTATTGCATATATAATATTTTTTCTTGTAAATACTTCCTTTAATATTTTTAAATCTTCTTTCATAATATAATTATTGGTTATACAAAAGGGGAGTTGCCTCCCCCTGTTTTTTAAGTTAATCTACTAATACTTGTTACGTGTATTCCTTGTTCTTCCCATAAAAGTTTTTTTGCATCGTGAACAGAAGATACGTTCTCAAGTACTACAGTTAACCTCGCTCTTTCCTTGCTTGGTTGTCCTGTTGGATTAAAACTAATGTCAAATGTGTTTGTAATTGTTAATGTTTCCATTTGTATAATTGTTATTGTTTTACAATGCTAATATACAAAAAAAACTTTAATAAACAAATGTTTAACAAAAAATTTTAAAAAATGTGATATTCTCCTTTATGTGGATTCTCTAGAATAGAGCTAAGAATATATCTAGCAGCATCAATACAGTGATCACCACTTGTTGGATTTGGTTTTTGTAATGTGTTACCTTGTTTGTCTTGCATCCAAATGTAGCCATTTAATTCTTTTATTAGATTCTTGCTTCGTTGTGTTACGTATATCTTATTTTGATTTATTAAGTTTATACCATACACTATTGAGTCTCTACCTTTACTTACTGGATATATTGGATGACCATAACTTAATAATTCTGCTATTGATTTAGGCTCAGCTGAATCTGCATATATTATTTCTTTTACTTGATTGTTATTTAAGAATTGACTAATGTCACTATTTAACATTCCTTTCTTACTTAATACCTCATCAAATATATATGAATCATTATATTTATACAAAGCAACTAAAGTACTTGGGTCTATGCTATAACCAAAGTCCATTCCATATCCTAATAGTCTTGCTTCTATTGGTACACTGTTTATACTTTTCCAATCTGGTATGCATACACCTTCTAGTGAACCTGTTTCACCAAGACCATATACTCTCCACCAATTAGACCAATAAGTTGATGTTTTAGCCTTATCTTTAGCTTTTTCTATTTCTGTTACAATTGACTCAGGTAACACGTCGTTGTCTTTATATGTCAATGTTATATAATCAACATCTTTTTGACCAAGTACCTCCTTGTCAACCCAGAATAAACTAGATGGGTTGTAGTCCAACCATATATTATCTGATGTTCTAACTACTAATTGATTATAAGCATCAAATGGTACATTATTACACTCATTAATATATAAGTCAGTTCGTCTTGCTCCTCTTAATTTATCTGGTTGATCTGTAGAAAAGAATTCAATGTAGCTACCATTAGTGAAAGTGTATTTTAAAGTGCTCTTATTGAATTGATTATCTTTATACCTATTTAATCCATTAAGAATAGAAAGAAAGTCCTTTAAAGCACCTCTACGAAGATGAGGTATTGATTCAGATACAATACTTATTTCTTTACCTTCATTTTTTATTGCATAATCTATTAAAATAAGTAAGATACAAATTGTTTTTCCAGCAGATGTTCCACCTCTTACAACTCGTATCCTCTTATTAAGATCTCGTAATTTACTTAATGCAATAGTTTTTTTAACTATCATATTAGTCTACAAACAACGGTAAATCTTCGTTGATAGTAATATCTTTAGTTTCTCTTGGTTTACCTGCATAGTAGTTATAAAACAATTGAACATATTTAAAATCTGCATGCTCTAATCCTTTTTTTAATGCATCAAATGCTAATGGTTCTAATGGAGTTAACTTTTCTATTAAAGCTATTTCTTCAGCCTTAGATTTTCTACCAGCTGATTTATGTCCTCCATTATTTTTTCTTCCATCCATGATTTAAAAAACTTTATTATTAATTATATAATAAAATAAAATCCAATCTGTTAACCAATAACATATCCATTATCTCTAAAAAACTTATCTCTACTCTTTAATTTAGTATTAGACTCTTTTAATTGTTTTACTAATTCTTTATTAGTATTAACAAGAAGCTCATTTGCATTTTTAAGTTTTGCCCACTTATCAATGAAAGTTTCTTCTTTACTTATATTGTTTAAAGCTTCTTCTTTTAATGTTTCAATTTTACATTTTATATTTACATAAGAAGATCTTAACGTTACGTTTTGATTTGCCCAACTATCAAAGTGTTTTAATCCCCATAAAACAGTTGCGTGATCTCTATTTACTGATTTACCTATTTCAGTTAAAGATTTATATGTATATTCTCTACAAAGCTTATAATATAATGCTCTAGCTTCTACTATTTCTCTTTTACGTCTAATAGTGCTTATATCTATTTTAGTATCTTCTTTAACTAATTCTTGTATTACTTTAATCTCCATTTTTTATTATGTTTTTTATTTCTCTTAATGTTAAACTTTTACTTATTTCTAATGCTTTTAATATACCTGCACAAGCTTCATATTCTTCATTGTTCTCATAAAGCTTAATCGTATCTTTTAGTTCATTTATTGATGCTCCGTTTACAATATCTAATAAAGCTAATAGATAATACTCTTTAATTATTTCTTTAGCTGAGAGTTCCCTGTATGACGTATTCATTTATTTCTTCAGTTTGATCAACAAAATATTTTTGGAAAATTCTTAATCCATATTCTACTTTATCTTTACCTGAATTGTAAAAACTTTCTTCTACATCCCAAATACCTAGATCTCCTGATTTTTTATCTATAACAAAAAATTTAAAATCTTTATAATCTATTTTAAATAAATTACAATATATATAAACTTGAACATCGTAACCATATCTCTTAGATGCCCATTCAAAACCTTTTAAATCAGCTGTTGTTTTTAAGTCTGCAATATAATCAAAACCTAAAACATCTGCTTTAGCTCTAAAAGGAAAACCATTAAGAATATCAAAAGCAGGTACTTCAAATTTAGCTCCACGTGTATATTGTTGCCATATATCATTTTGCAATAAAGCATCTACTGTATACATAGCTCTGTCATATTCTTTTCTTGTATATACAAACTGAGCACTACCTACTTCAGCTACTTTTTCTTTATATTTTTTAGTCACTGCTGATTGTACTTCTACTACGTGACATAAAGTTTCTAATTTTTCAGGTTCTAATGCTGCTAAATGAATTAATCTACCAGTTTTAAATGCACTAGAATCAGAATGAAAATTTAAAGATCTTGCATAACTTTTTGGTGAATCTAATAATGATTTAATAGCTGAACTACTTAAAGCATATTTACCTAGTTCTCCATAGTAAAAGCTATCATCATACATTTTCTTTATTAATTCTTCTTTATTCCAAACTTTACCATTTAATAACTGTATTTTTTCCATTCTTTCTTTGCTTTTTGTGTATATTGATTTCATTTCTGCTATTGGTACAAAACAACTATCAGGACCTTTCATCGAAGGAACTAAGTTTAATCTTAATGCTTCTAATTCCTGCTGAGTTTTAAATTCATAGTTGTTATCGTCAATTATAATATTTATTCCACCTTGCTTAATTGCCCAATCTAAAAAATTAATTTTAGGTGTTTTAAAGGTTATATGTTTCCAATTAGGATTTTTGATTACATCTATCATTATTTATCTTTTACAAAGGTTCCATTTTCCATTCTACCTGTTCTATCTTTTATTTCTGAATAAGCAGATTCAATACAACCTTCTATACTTAAATTACAAAGATAAGCTAAATTAGTTAAAACTACTACACAATCTCCAATAGCATCTTCTATTTCTAATCTATCTTTTTTTAATATTGCTTGAGCTAATTCACCTGCTTCTTCCATTAATTTAAGATACTGTGTTTTTGGATCACCATTATCTAGTATTCCTTTATCTTTTGCCCAATCTCTAATAGGCTCAAATTCATTGTTTAAAATCATAATGTAGTTATATTTTTAGGGTTAAAATTAGAACGACCACACATAGGATATAATCTTGTATGATAAGATTCACCTTTACGTATACGTTTGTTTTTGAAAATAATATCTTCAGTTGCTACATGATCTTGTCTACCGTAGTAACCAATAATTTCTCTGTCAGCTTTTTCTAGATTTATAGAACCAATATATTTATTGCCTTGCATATACTCTACAAAGTAACCAATGTGATCGTATTCTATTCCGTGTAATATATTCATGATATTTTGTTTGTTGTTAATAATGCTAATATAAACAAATTCTTAACATTACACATTATTTTTGCATTTTATTATAGTGTCGTTTGTAAATATGTAAATTTTGAGCAAAATGAGTATAAAAACCTTGATCAACATTTAATGCATTACACACTAGTTTATGTAACTTTAAAAAACAATAAGCATCATTACAAAATCCAAACCATAAATCATTTGATCTCATTATAACAGTCATGTGTAGCTTTTCTGAATCAGGTGTAAAGTAAAATTGAATGTTTAAAGTACATGGGGTATCTTTTGAATACAAATCATGTTCTTTAGCATCATATATAGTTATAACAGATCTTCTTGAGTACTTATCTCTTTTTAATTCATTTATAGCATAAGTTAATTGATCTTCTCTATCCCATTGGTAACCATAGTTTGAATTAACATAGCCACGTTCGTCCATATGATTATACCATATTTTAGCAACTTTAGCTATTTCTTTAGCTGATCTATCTTTAGATAAATACCATTCCCATTCTTTTTCAGCATAATCTATCTTAAAGTTTCTCCAAGATGTTTTTACCACATGATCACTTGTGTCTGTAATAGTAAAAGATTGATTGTAAAAAGATTTTGTTCCATTATTATCTAGTTGACTATCTAACTTTTCATAATAATATTCAAATGCTTCTGTTACTGTTTTAAATTGCCACATATATTTTCTTTTCTTATTGGGTATTTATAGTTATCTTGTTCAAATATATAAACTATTACGCCATCATGCAAAGTTTTTTTTCCAATATACTTTCCTTTCATTGTTTGACCAGCAAATCTAAATTGCCATAATTCTCCTATATTCATCGTGTTGTCTTTTTATTAAATCTTCACTATAATTATTTACTAACTTTAGCACATCTTCTTTACTTTGAATATATAATAAATCTCTTAATACATTATCTTTTATTAATTCTTTATTAGGATCAAAGCTTAAAGGTATAGCAGCTAAACAGTTAGAAGCTAATGTCTCATAAAATCTAAATGTTACTACATTATTTTCGTGTTCTTTGTCTGCTAAAACAAGACTTACTTTGCATTGATTTAACATATCCATTAAGTCTTTATGTTTTAATTTTTTTATAAATGGAATATCTATCTTATTGGATCTATAACCTATAAAAAGATTAGAATCAGATAAAGGCATATATTTTCTTAATTGTGATTCTCTATAGCTACCTCTTCTATCTCCATAATAAACTACATCATGTTGTTTAAATGCATGTATAAATTTTGGGTTTGGAATTTTTGTTTTAAATATTCCTTTGAAATAATTAAAATAAGTAAATTCATTATATTTAGTGTCATTATAAAATTTATTAAGATCTTTACCTGGAAACAAATAAACAGCTCTAGATAATAACTCATCAAACTTTTTTACATTTTCTTCACTTATTATAGGCCATCTATCATTTACAGCTTTTGCAGCATTGATTGGTTTTATTCTTGGATCATTACAAAGAATAGCTATTTTATTTTTATAATCACAAAGCTTAGTTATTTTTTCAACTACATCATCTCCAATAACTCCACCAAAAAAATTAGGTTGAGACAATGATAATAGTATCTTATCAAAGCTATTTAAATCAACATCTCTTATATCAATATACTTTTTCTCATGTTTATTGGTTCTACCACTTTTACCAATATAAAATAAATCATATTTATTAGATAAATAGGTAGCTTCTAATCCACTGTGATTATTTGCTTTACATTGTATATTATTAAAAATACTAATTATTGCTTTCATTGTAATTATTTAATGATCCTAAATATGCTACTGCATCTAATAAATTATCTTCTTTATGATTATAAGACTGTCTAGATAGTTTTAAAGCTACAAGACACATATACATATCTTGTGGTGTAATTGTTTTACCTGTAGCACCTGAAGCTATCATTGCTGCTCTTTCCATACCTTCATTAAAAGGTCCATACATTCTTTCTTTTTCTTCTGATCTTTCATTTATGATCTTATTTGCTTTGTCTAATATATTCATAATCTAAATGAGTTTTTTACCATTCTTATACTTGTTTTATTAAACTCTCTAACACGTTCTCTATATTTTGGATCAGTACAGTATTTTCTCATTGCTCTAGATTCAACACATTCACCATACTTTTCTTCAAAAGCATCAATTTCTTTTAGTTTATCTTTGATCATTTGTTCAGTTATTTTCATAAACTTATTTTTTGTTTGGCTTTTGCTTTTTCAGATTCTAAACCTCCAGAATTAATAATATTATAGAGTTCTTCCTCTGTCAGCTGCGACCAAAACCAATCGTTGTAATCAAATTGCATATTGTTATTTTTTGTAAATATAAACAATTATTTAACATCTTCCTCTTTTGGGAAAACTTTTTTTTCTAATTTCTCTAATCTATTCAGTGCAACTACTAAAGCTTGTTGTGTTAGCTTTAAATCGTGTTGCATTTTTATTATTGTACTTTCTTTCATTTATTTTTGCTTTTATCAAAACAGTAAGCCATACCTAGAATAAATCCAGATACTCCAATTCCTATTGAAACTAAAAAACCTGTAATAGTCATAATATTTTATCTTGTTTTTATTTTTAATGTTTTTTGAAAATATAAATATTTTTATTTTTGTTGTTTGATTTTCTCAATATATAAAGTAGCATCCATCAGCTCTTCTTGTAAATGATTTAAGAACTTGTAAAATCCATCAGGGGAATCGTACAGGGTAGTTCCGTATTTCAAGATACCATCTCTACTTCTTGCCCTCATAGTATTTATAACATCTTCTACTATTGGGTCTTTCTTTATATCATTGTGAGAATAAGTTGAATCAGCTGTCCATCTATCCTCGTTCATTTCAAACCATTTTTTTATACTATCGCTCATTTCTTTCTTTATATGTTTTTACTATCATTGCTTCTAACATTCTCAAAACACCGTAACCAAGTAATATTTTAAAGACCAACATTTAATTTAGTTCTTAATTTATCAACTTCTGTTCTTAAACGTGCTACTTCTTGTTCAGAGCTTCTTGCTCTTTCTACTGCACGTATTTTATCACTACGGTATTCACTTAATGATTGTTCGTATAATCTTTCATTGGTTATTAAAGTGTGTACATAAAAACCAACATCTTGCCAAGAAAAATACATATCATTTAATGATTCGCTTTTTGGCTTAGCTTTTCTTGCTTTTATTATATATTCACCAACTAAATTAAAATTAGCGTAATATTCTCCTTCCTTTAAATTGTTTAACTTTCTATTCATATTCTTTATATAATCTCTTTAATTTTGCATATACTCCATTAGTAAAGCAACTACTACATCCTGTCATTTCTTTTTTATCATTAAAAACTCTATTATAAATAGCTAGTAATTCACTTTGCATAACTCCGTTTATTGTTACAGGATTAGCTTCAAAAAATTCATATAAGTAAATATACTCATTTTCCGATAAACAATTTGGTTTATAATAAGGAAACAAATGATTTAGTTTATCTTTTCTATCATCACAACCACAATCTTCTCCAGCTAAAAATTTTACAGCTTTTTTAATACCAGTTGCCTTTGTTATTTTTTCTACTGTATCACCTAAACCTTTTGAATCTTCATTAAATTTTTTTTTCCATTCTTTGTAAGCCTTAGATCTTTTATCACCTTTAAATTCTTCCATTTTTTTTAGTTTATTGATTCATAATTATTATCTTTATAGTTATCCCAATCATCTTGGTATTCTTTTTTGATTCTAGTTTTCATGTTTTTTAAACTATTAAATATAGAAACCCAGCTTATTTTAGTTTCTGCTGCAATTCCTCTTATACTTAAACCACTATCTCTATAAATCTTAAAAAGTTTTCTATTATACCAATCCCAATTTTCAATTTCTGCATCTATTAAATTACATATTTTATTAAAAGCTATTTGCTCATCCATTTTATTATTGTCTGGAATTTGGATATAAAATTTATCATTGTTAATACTAACTTTATTAATTTTTTTCTTAGAATTATAATATTGAAAATAAACACTCCTAAGAGTAAAAAATATATAACCTCTACTGACAACTCCATTTTTAATTATTTTATCTTCTGAACTATATTTGTAAATTACTAAATACATTTCTTGAACGATATCTTCATAGTAATGTTTTTCACCAAAACTTTTTACTATTTTAATCCATTCATTATGCTGCTCTGCTACCTTACTGAGCCATTTTGATTTTTTATCCATATAACTGTGATGCTAATTATACCAATGCAACATTGCAAGGTAATCTCTTCTAAATCCTCATATTCATCTTTGCTATATAATGCACCAACCATAAATCCATAAATAGGACTTAATAATATAGTAGCACTTTTTATTTGTCCAATTATTAAAATTGTAAATGTTATTATAAGTAAAATTATAAAAATTGTCAAAATATTAATTTTTCTTTAGGTTGTTTTGATAAAATGTCTTTTTGCATAAACTCAAATCCAGTATTATTGATTTTCATTTTCAATCTAATAGGTTCTTCGTGTGGTGTTGGACGACCACCTGTCTCGTTTTCTTTTACTTTTAAAATATATAAATTAGAATACATCCACTCCGTAGGATGACTTGTGTATCTATGTATGCATATAACATCATCTGCTCTATTTCCCCATTTACCACCACCTTCTACATCAGCCATAGATAAAGGTTTAGATAAATTACCATATTCATGATTTGCTGGATGTGTTCTTCTTAACGCTTCTGTTACACCGTGTGCATTTAAAAATATAGTTATATTATTAGTTTTAGAAAACATTCTAAACTCGCTAGCAACTTGATAATCATACTCGTGACCACCAACAGCTTTTAACAATGTGTAATCTTTTGCTAAACTATTATAAGGGTCTACTAACAAACCGTGATAATCCCATGCATCTTTTATTGATTGTGATTCTTTAATTAATTGCTTATAAGTATAAAGATCTTCTACATCAATAATTTTAAAATGTTTATCACACCAACTAACTGCATCTTCTATTTGACTATCAGAAGCTTCTTGAATTGGTTTTCCCATTTTAAATTCAATTATTTTTCTAACAATACTTTGTGGAGTATTTTCACTTGACCATATTAAAAACCTTAATTTATGCTTTATTGCCCAAACAACAAATAAATAACATATAACAGTTGTTTTACCTGTGTTTGCATGTCCTATTAAAAGATTAAAATTACCTTGTTTAAAACGTAAATACTCATCTATTCCTTGTACTCCAATACCAAGACCTTCTTTAACTCTTCCATACTTTACATCTAATATTTTTTCCTTAATTGCTTTGCTTTGCGCTATCATATTGATTGTGTTGTTTTATTGTATTTTTTTTCTACTGCTAATGAGTTTTCATCTAATTTTGGAACGTAATAACCTACAATTGGATTTACTTTATAATTCCAAAAATCATCAGGCATTTCTCCTTCTGTTATTTTTTTCATAAATATATAAAAAAAAGGGGAGTATTTTCGTTTCTTTTACATTTTAAGTAATGCAATAGGTTCTCGACAATATCCCCTTTTAAATTAAAAATCTAAATCTACTTCTGTTTCTCTGGCAGGTTGTTGATCCTGGCTAGTAACTTCACTATCAGTTTTAACTATTTTCCAACCGTTTATTGAATTAAAATACTTTGTTTCTCCTTGTGGATTTACCCACTCTCTACCACGTAAATTAATACCAATACTAACAAAATCATTTTCTGCAAATTGGCTTAAATAATCAATAGAATCATTTACAAATTCAACACAAATAACTTGTGGCCAATCTGAAGATCTATCAGTTTCTAAAATTAAATTAGCTTTTTTCATTCTATCAGTAATTTGTACTGCTTTTTCTATTTTCTTAATATAACCTGTAATTTCCATTTTTATTTATTTAATAATTGTTCAACTTCTTTTTCTATTTTGTATTTACTTTTAATATTATCTAAACTACCACCATCTGCAATATACTGTTTAGCTTTTGTAAAGGCTTCTGAATTTTTTGATAATGTTGGTTTATCAACTTTTAAGTTTGAATTTACCTTATTTAAACCTTTTCCACCAGCTATATTAGCATCATCATCTACAGCTTGTAAACCAAGAAGTGAAGCCAAAGTATATCTTCTATAATATGTAATAGCAGAACCTAGCTTTTGTGGGTCATTTATTTCGGGTAGTTTTAAAGCTGATATAACACCTCCTGTTCCATCTACACAAATTAATTTACTATAGACCATATCTTCTTCTATTGGTTGTAACAATAAAAGTCTATGTTTTTTTAATAAAGGCTGTAATTGTTTTATTAGTGAATTTATATCAAAGTATTTTGACTTGTAAAAAGGGTTTTTAGTGTCTTTACTAACAGTACCTATTTCCTGTTGTAATTCGAAAAGTTTTAAATTAATTGTTTTGTCTTTGCTCATTGTTTTTTGTTATTAAAATTAATTGTTTTTTAGCTAATTCTAGCTCATACTCTAGTTCTAATACTTTTCCGTAGAGTTCTGGTTTAGTAAATTTATCCATATTATTTTGATTTTATACAAATATAAACAATTTTTGAATACAACGCAAAAAAAAAGGGTAAGAATTAAATCCTACCCTAATTTCAAAACAAAACAAAGGATCAAAGAAATGTTTTTAATTTTTTACTATAGTAATCTATCATGTCTAAAATATCTTGTGTAGAATATTTAATAATGTTTTTACTTAACAAATATAACTCATCTGAAAGATCTTCTCCTAGTTTTTTTGAAAATTTATATTGTTCTCCATATCTATATACATTACAAGCTACACATTGTGGTTTTACATTACGTTCATCCCAACGTATAGAGTAATGTTTTCTACTCATAAAATGGCCTGCTTGGATTTCTTTCCAAAAGAACGTCTTATCGCAAGTAATACAAGTACAATTTCCATTGTTGTCCGCATTAGATAATCTTATATATTGGCTAAATACCGTATCTAGTTTTTTAACTAGTTTACTTCTTGTAGGTTTTTTAGCTTTTTTAGGCATTATTAATCAAGATGATTTAACAAAAGTTTACCGTCGGTTTCGTTAATTCCTTTTATTTGTTTATATAAATGCTTACTATCAGATTTAACTTTATTTTTTTCAGCTTTAGTAGAATCAACACCTAAATTTGTATATTGAATTGCATCTAATTCTAATATAGTATCTGTTCTTTCTTTTACTGATAATTGAAAATCTTTAGCAATCTTTTCTGCTAGTTTTCTTATAGTTAAATCTTCTGACATATTTAATATATTTTAAAAATTAATAAACCACTAACCCACCAAAATTACAACCTTTTTTTTTAAGTTGTAAACTTTATGACAATAAACATATTAACAATTTTTATTTATGTTTACTATTTCCAAATACTTTTTCTACTCCTCTTGAACCAAAATATCCTCCTATTACTATAGATAGCAATCCAGTTATAGAGTCTAATGGATAATTTAAGTACCAACCAATAACATAACTTATTGTTAAAAAAATTAAAGTCAAAGGCCTAACATTAGATGCTAACCAACTACCTGATCTTGCATCTGCTACCCATCTACGAGTTGTTCCATCAATTTCAGCACGTTCTAGGTCAAGTTTTTTCAATGCAACTTGTTTATCATCATCGCTCATTTCTGAACCTCCTATAATTGCTTGAATTACATTTCCCGCTAATGTATCACCTGCTACAGCTCCTACAATATCAGGTATTTTCTCTAATAAAAACTGACCTACTTTGGTATCTTTAAATTTTTTTTTGTCTTCCATAGCGTACTTCCTACGGTATTAGTATGTCCAAACAGAGTTTTGCTTAGAGTCATCTGTGTCACAATGAATAAAGGTTTTTGCGACTCCAATTCTACTAAATCCTGCTTCAATAAGTGCAGATAGTATAACATATCTTTCGTGTCCATTTGACACTGCAATATCTGCTGCGACTCCAATAAGGTGTGATGAGTTTGGTACTCCACCAACTTTGGTATTATGTTCTTTTGTTCTATAACCACTTGTAATCTTGAATGAGATTCCTGCAATGTCTCTTGCGTGGTCAAGTTTATGAAGAAAGTTAATATCCATATTCTTACCTGAATCAGGAAGAGAAGGACAGTCAAATTCCGATAAAGAAAAATGATTAAGGTTCATACAAACAAAGCTAATAAAAACATAAGTATAAAGAAAGATACAAATATGACTTTCATTTTATCAAAACTTTCTCCGTTCCAATTAGTGATATACCAATCCTTTACCCAATCGATTGCTTTACCACCAAGTTCTTTAATCTTATCCATTACTTTCTTTTTTTATCTACTTTTAAATACTCTAAGTCTTTCATAAAATCACGCATTTCTAAGGTTATTTCTCTAACCTCTGCTTCTAATGCTCTTTGATTCTTCCAAGTATATTCCTTTTCGTTGTATTTAAGTTTTGAGACCTCTGACGTATTAGCATCTATCTTAGCACTTAACGTATAGTAAGAACCAATAATAGAAGCAAACATTGCACCTATTGTAATAATCTGTGTGATACTGATTGAAACATCAGCTTTACCGTCTCCGTCTAAATCAATCTTTGCCATTATCTTTAAGTTTCTTTGTTATACTTATAATTGTGTACCCTATCGCCAATACTAAAGATATAGTTTGAAGATAAGGATTTGCTTCGCTCACACTAATCCCAAGTGCAAATAGATTCGTTACTGCTATCTTCAAATCTTCCATTCTATTGTGTACTTCGAGATACTTTAATATCTGAATAATTAAGGTCTGAACTTGACAATTTTGTTGACCAAGCAGTCCCAATAGATTTTTTAACTAACCTCCAAGAGTTTTGACTTCTTTTTTTAAGATTTGAAATCCAAACCGAACCACTCAAAGAAGTTGCAAGTTGATACGGTCCCCATTGAAAAAATGCGATTTCACCACCGAAATTTACCCCATAATTATTTGATGACCAAAAACGCTCTCCAGTAGTATTACTTGCCCAAGGGTCAGCCATACTCCAATATTGACCGTCTCCTGTTGTTACAATTGACCCAACTTGGAGACCAATTTGTAAACTTCCATCCCAAGTTGTACCTCCATTTGTTGTTCTTATTTGATAGTTTGTTCCATTAACTAAAGCGTGTATTCTTTGACCATCTTCTGACATTGCAACACTATTCCAATTTGCGTTAGGTATATAAGCATTAGAAGAAATATTTGAAAAACTTTGTCCATAATTTGAGGATAAATACAAACCCCCATTATATTGTCCGTAAAGCATATATTGACCAGTTGTGGAAATTGCCACACAATTTATATAACCTGAAATTTCTTTTCGTAATTGTGAACCGTAATTTCTTAAAATCCAACAATGAGTTGTTGTTGAAATTATTTGATATTCACCAGTTTGACTAAAGGCAGCATCTGTTGCTGCTATGGACCCTAAGCTGTAATAATCTTGAATATAAGTACCCCAAGTACTCCCTCCATCGGTGGACAAAACAGACCCAGTGCCACTTGATTCAAAAAGACCGATATATTGACCGTCACCACTAACCGCACAGATTGATTTTAAGCTTGTATTTGGTAAATTGGTTATTGTGCTATAAGTTTCCCCATAATCGGTTGAGTGGATATAATTAACACTTCCAACCGCAACAACATATTTGCCATCATCTGGTCCAACAACTCCCTCAGATTGACTAATAAGTCTTTTATTAAATCCCATATTTAAAAAGTATAATCAATTAAACTTGATTTTGTTGTTTTAGAATTTATATTTGCCTCGTGTGTTGCACATTCGCTTCTTAAATTTGACCTTTCATCAATTATATTTTGTGGGGGTGCAATACCTTCTTGACCTCTTATGATATACCAATCAGTCACAGCAAGTTTTAAATTGTAAAATAATTTTAATTCAGCAATTTTTTGTTCTTTAAGTTCAGCAACCGTT